>Ga0182737_1000384_pt1 | contig 64730 bp, 57 predicted proteins | sample eDN5th30CBELigOP_FD_128878 | JGI IMG/M metagenome (GOLD analysis project Ga0182737, IMG submission 128878) | Enriched Organic Plus compost microbial communities from Emeryville, California, USA - eDNA 5th pass 30_C BE-Lig OP (version 2) (version 2) ...
CGCGTAGCCGCTGCCGCGGGCGCGGCCCGGCTCCTTCTCGGCGACCGTCGCCGCACCGCCATTGCCGCCGGCCACCGCGCCGCCTTCCAGTTCCTTCAGCGCCTGGTTGAAGCCGTAGCGCTGGTACAGCCCACGCAGGGTCTCGACCTCCGGCTCGCGCAGGCGCAGCGAATCGGCGCTGCGCTCCAGCGCCAGGTCGGTGCGGATCGTCACCAGCTCGCGGTTGAGCGGCAGGCGCTCCAGCGCCGCGCGCAGGTTGTCGCCGACCTTGCCCTTGATCGAGGCGGCGTTGGCGATGACCCCGTCCAGCGAGCCGTACTCGGCCAGCCACTTGGCCGCGGTCTTCGGCCCGCACTTCTCCACGCCGATGACGTTGTCGATGGCGTCGCCCATCAGCGCCAGCATGTCGACGATGCGCTCCGGCGGCACGCCGAACTTCTCCACCACCGAGGCGGCGGTATCCATGCGGCTGCCGCTCATGGTGTTGACCAGCATGATCGAGCCGCCGTCCATGCCGGGCTCGCGGACCAGCTGGGCGAAGTCCTTGTCGCCGGTGGAGATGGTCACTTCCATGCCGCCGTTGGCGCCCTGCACCGCCAGGGTGCCGATGACGTCGTCGGCCTCGACCCCGTCGATGCGCAGGATGTCCATGCCCAGCGCATGCACGATGTCGCACATCGGCTGCACCTGCGCGCGCAGCTCTTCGGGCATCGGCGGACGGTTGGCCTTGTAGGCCGGGTACATCTCGTCGCGGAAGGTCTTGCCGGGGGCATCGACCACGAAGGCGACGTAGTCCGGCTTCTCCTTCAGCGTCGCGCGCAGCATGTTGACCACGCCGAACAGCGCGCCGGTCGGCTCGCCGGCGGCGTTGCTAAGCGGCGGCAGCGCGTGGAAGGCGCGGTAGAGGTAGCTGGAACCGTCGATCAGGACTAGGCGTGTCATCCGGGCATTCTACGGCCATGCGCCGCCGGGGCCCTGCACGAGCCGTGACCGGCCCGCACGCGCGCCCGCCCGCGCAACCGGCACGGCGCCCGGCGCATAATGCAGGCGTACACACGAAGGAGCCGCTATGTCCAAGACGAGCCTGACCGCCGCGGCGCTGGCCGCGATCCTCTCCCTTGCCGGATGCGCGACCACCGGCGATGCCCCGGTGGACGTGAGCGGCGCCGAAGTCGCCAGCCGCACCCTGGACAACGGCGACCTGATCGAGGAATACCGCGTCGCCGGCCAGCTGCGCATGGTCAGGATCACGCCGGTCCGCGGCCCGGCCTACTACCTGTACGACCGCGACGGCGACGGCGCGCTGGACCGCGACGACGCCGACAAGCTGCCGCAGACGTACTGGAAGCTGTTCTCCTGGTAAACGGCGCTGCGCCGGAGCCTGCTCGCGCGCGTACCCCGGCGCTACACTCCCGCGCCCGTGGCCAGGGCACGCCGGCGTTCGGCACGCGCCGACCGCCGTGCACCCGCCCCGTTCCACCTCCCTGTTCCACCTCCCTGTTCCACCCGGCGGCCGAACAGCCTTTCCCGCCAGCGCGCACCTTCGCCGCGCGCGGCGGCGTGACAATAGCGGGTCCGGGATGCCGCCCCGGGCCCATCGACAGGATTCCCCCCGATGCTTCGCTGGTTCGAAACCCGGCTGGATCCGTATCCGGCCGTCGCCACCACCCAACCGCCGCGCACGCTGTACGCGTTCTGCCGCCATTACACGCGCGGGGCCGAGCCCTGGCTGATCCTGATGGCGCTGCTGACCACGGCCATCGCGGTGACCGAGGTGTCGCTGTACGCGTTCACCGGATCGATCGTCGACCGGCTCTCCAGCCACACCCCCGCCACCTTCCTGCAGGAGGAAGGCTGGAAGTTCGCGATGATGGCGGTCGTGGTGCTGGTGGTGATGCCGGGCCTGAACCTGCTCAGCTCGCTGGTCATCCACCAGACCCTGTTGGGCAACTTCCCGATGCGGATCCGCTGGCGCGTGCACCGCTACCTGCTGCGCCAGTCCATGGGCTACTTCCAGGACGAGTTCGCCGGGCGCATCGCCACCAAGCTGATGCAGACCTCGCTGGCGGTGCGCGAGACGGTGATCAAGCTGCTGGACGTGGGCAACTACGTGGTCGTGTATTTCGGCGGCGCACTGCTGGTGGCCGCTTCGGCCGACTGGCGGCTGATGCTGCCGTTCGCCGGCTGGCTGGTCGCCTACATCGCCCTGCTGCGCTACGCGATCCCGCGCCTCAACAGGGTCGCGCAGGAACAGGCCGACGCGCGCTCGACCATGACCGGGCGCATCGTCGACAGCTACACGAACATCGCCACGGTCAAGCTGTTCTCGCATTCGCACCGCGAGGAGTCCTACGCGCGCGAGTCGATGGACCAGTTCCTCGGCACGGTGCACCGGCAGATGCGCCTGGCCACCCTGGTCAACGTCAGCAACGACACCCTCAACATGCTGCTGCTGTTCGCGGTGGCGGCCACCGGCATCGGCCTGTGGATGCAGGATGCCGTCGGCGTCGGCGCCATCGCCGTGGCCATCGCCTTCGTGCTGCGGCTGATGGGCATGTCGCAGTGGATCATGTGGGAGATGTCGGCGCTGTTCGAGAACATCGGCACGGTGCAGGACGGCATCAATTCCATCGCCCTGCCGGCCACGGTGGACGACGCGCCCGGCGCGCGCCCGCTGGACCTGGCCGGCCCGGTGCGCGGCGACATCCGCTTCGAGCACGTCACCTTCCACTACGGCAAGAAGGGCGGCGTGATCGAGGACCTGGACCTGCACGTGCGCCCGGGCGAGAAGGTCGGCCTGGTCGGCCGCTCCGGCGCCGGCAAGTCGACCCTGGTGAACCTGCTGCTGCGCTTCTACGACCGCGAGGGCGGCAGCATCCGCATCGACGGCACCGACATCGCCTCGGTCACCCAGGACTCGCTGCGCGCGGCGATCGGCGTGGTCACCCAGGACACCTCGCTGCTGCACCGCCCGGTGCGCGACAACATCCTCTATGGCCGCCCGGACGCGAGCGAGGAGGAGATGATCGAGGCCGCGCGCCGGGCCAACGCCCACGACTTCATCATGGAGCTGGTCGACGGCAAGGGCCGCCGCGGCTACGACGCCCAGGTCGGCGAGCGCGGCGTGAAGCTGTCCGGCGGCCAGCGCCAGCGCATCGCCATCGCCCGCGTGCTGCTGAAGAACGCGCCGATCCTGGTGCTCGACGAGGCCACCTCGGCGCTGGACTCGGAAGTCGAGGCGGTGATCCAGGAGAACCTGTACCGGCTGATGCAGGGCAAGACGGTGATCGCGATCGCCCATCGCCTGTCGACCATCGCGGCGATGGACCGGCTGGTGGTGATGGACCAGGGGCACATCGTCGAACAGGGCACGCACGAGGAACTGCTGGCCCGCGGCGGCCTGTACGCGCAGCTGTGGCAGCGCCAGTCCGGCGGCTTCCTGCTGGAGACCGAGGCGGCGGCGGACTGAGGCCTCCGCCGCGGCTCAGGGGTGCAGCTGGGCCTCGCGCCGCCGTTGCGCCCGGCCCAGCCCGAAGCCGGTGCCGGCCCACGCCAGCGCGATGCCGGCACCGATCAGCATCGCCAGGCCCGGATGGTCGCCGAGCACGTCGAGCAGGCGCTTCACCCACGCGCTGAGCGCGTCGCCGCCGCGGTAGACCACGGTGTCGATGAAGTTCTTGGCCTTGTACTTGTCCGCCGGCGGGACGACCGTGTAGAGCATCTCGCGGCCCGGGCGCACGAAGGCGTACTCGCCGGCGCGGCGCGCCACCATCACCACCACGAACACCGCGAACACCGGCGCCAGCGCCAGCCACAGGAAGCCGAAGGCCATCACCAGCGGCACGCCCACCAGCAGCACGCCCACCCCCAGCTTCTGCGCGACGCGACCGGTGATGAACAGCTGGGTCAGGATCGCCAGCACCTGCACCACGGTGTCGATCAGGCCGAACACCTGGGTCTGCCGTGCGCGGTCGGGGAACAGCTCCGACACCAGCCGCGCCTGCTCGAAGTACAGGAAGGTGGTGACCGTGGCCAGCAGCACCACGAACAGGGCGATGCCCAGCAGGAACGGCGAACGGAACACCGCGGTGGCGCCGGCGAAGGGATTGCCGCCCAGCGGCCGCTCGCGCTGCGCCGGCGCGTGCGTTCCGGAACGTTCCAGCGGATGGCGGTCGCGCCAGCGGTGCAGCCACAGCGCCATGCCCGCGCTGGCGGCGATGAACAGCGACGACAGCAACATCAGCCCGCCGTGTCCCAGCGGCTCCACCAGCACGGTGGCCAGCAGCGGCCCGGTCAGGCCACCGGCGCTGGCGCCGGCGGCGATCAGCGCGAACAGGCGCTTGGCCTCGCTGCTGGCGAACACGTCGGCCAGCACGCTCCAGGCCAGCGAGATCAGCAGCAGGTTGATCACCGAGACCCAGATGTAGAACGCGCGCCCGGCCCAGACGTTGTCCGGCTGCAGCACCAGGCCCAGGCCGAAGCCCAGCAGCGTCGCCACCACCAGCCCGAACACCCACGGCACGATCCGCCGCCGCGCCACCTTCGAGGCGATCCAGCCATACAGCGGCAGCACCGCCACCGTGGCCAGGAAGGTGCCGGTGAACAGCCACTGCAGGTTGTCCACGCCGCCGGCCACGCCCATGGTCTCGCGCACCGGCCGCAGCATGAAGTAGCCGGTGAACAGCAAAAAGAACATCGCCAGGCCGGCGGCGACCGCCGGCGCTTCGTGCGGGTTCACCCCGAACAGACGGGTCAGCCAGGGCGTGCGCTCGCTCGCGCCGGAAGTCGGCTGCATCGGCCCGGGCTCAGGCGGCGGCGAACTGGCGGACCAGTTCCTGCTGCTGCGCCCCGCTCAGCAGCGGGCCGCGGCCGGCCTTGAGCTGGTCGGCCTGGCGCTCGGGCTTGCCGGTCGCCGGGATCACCACGGTCACCGCCGGATGGCTGATCGCGAACTTCAGGAACATCTGCGCCCACGAGGTGACGCCGGCCTCCGCGGCCCAGCCCGGCAGCGGCTTGTCCTTGACCCGGGCGAACAGGCGGCCGTCGTCGAAGGCGCGGTTGACCAGCACGGCGATGCCGCGGTCCTGGGCCAGCGGCAGCACGCGCTCGGCGGCGCGGGTGGAATTGACCGAGTAGTGGATCTGGATGAAGTCCAGCTTCTCGGCACGCATGATCCGTTCGAGCTCGGGCAGGCCGGCGTCGGTGTAGTGGGTGACGCCGACGTACTTCGTCCTGCCCTGCTCCTTCAGCTCGCGGGCGAACGGCAGCTGCCGCTGCCAGTCGCGCAGGTTGTGGACCTGCAGCAACTCGACCTTGTCGGTGCGCAGGCGCCGCTGCGAGTCCTTCCACTGCGCCTCGGCGGCCTCGCGGCTGTCGGCGGCGATCTTGGTGGCGATGAAGGCCTTGTCGCGCCAGCCGCCGTCGGCCAGCAGGCTGCCGACCACCTCGTCGGAGCGGCCGTAGTTGGGCGAGGTGTCGATCAGCCGCGCCCCGCCCTCGAAGAAGATCCGCACCACCTCCTGCAGCGCGGCGTATTCCGGCGACCCCGGGTCGACGTCATAGCTGCCGGAAGTGCCGGCGCCGATCACCGGCAGCTGTTCGCCGCTGGAGGGAATCGGTCGGGTCAGCAGCGGGCCGGATGCCGCGGCGGCGGCCAGCGCGCGCATCGGCAGGGGCAGTGCGCCCAGGGCAAGGGCGGAAGCGGTGGCGGCGGAGCCGGCCAGGAAGCGGCGGCGCGAATGCAGGTGCATGGCGGAACCTCCCGGAGAACAGGCACTTGGCGGCCCGGGTCGATCCTAACCCCCTCCCCTTGCCATGGCATGTGACCAGCGACAGGGGCTGCGTCGATAGACGGCGTCTTTCGGGGCGATCGGTACGCCGTGGTATCCTGTACGCCTTCCTTTGGGGAGTAGCCTGCCGGCGCATCCTGCGCTGGCCGTCCACGTCAACATGCTCGGCCCGTTGCGGCCGTGGCGCGGACACCCGGGGCGCGGCGCGACCGCCGCCCGGCGCTGGCGAGACCAACGGCCTGCAGGCGCGTCTGTGGTTGGACGCCGGCGGGTCGTGTCCGCCTTCCAACCCGGTTGTCCCTGATGAACCCGTTTTCCATCGTCCTGATCGGCCTGGCCATGTCCACCGATGCCTTTGCCGCGGCCGTCGGCAAGGGCGCCTCGATGCAGCAGCCCCGCTTCTCCCACGCCCTGCGCGCCGGACTGATCTTCGGCGTGATCGAGGGCCTGACCCCGGTGATCGGCTGGCTGCTCGGCAACGCCGCCTCGCGTTACGTCACCGCCTGGGACCACTGGATCGCGTTCACCGTGCTGGGCCTGCTCGGCCTGCACATGATCTGGCACGGCATCCGCGACGACGGGGACGAGGACGCCTCGCGCCGCACCGGCGCCTGGGCGCTGGCGGTGACCGCGGTGGGCACCAGCATCGACGCGATGGCGGTGGGCGTGAGCTTGGCCTTCCTCGACGTGCCGATCCTGGCGGTCGCCCTGGTGATCGGCCTGTGCACCCTGGTGATGGCCACCGCCGGCATCATGCTCGGCCGCGTGCTGGGCGTGCTGGCCGGCAAGCGCGCCGAACTTGTCGGCGGCGTGATCATGCTGGTGATCGGCTCGGCGATCCTGTACGAGCACCTGAGCGGCGCGACCTGAGCCGCGCCCGCACCGCATCGTCGATTCCCGCTATGCCGCGGCGCCCGCCGCGGCCTGCGCTCAGCGCACCACCAGCACCGGCACCGTCGAACGGCCCAGCACCGACTGGGTCTGGCTGCCCAGCAGCACCTTGCCCAGGCCGCGACGCCCGTGCGAGGCCATCACGATCAGGCCGGCCTTGTGGTCGGCCGCGGCCTGGACGATGGCATCGGAGGGATAGCCGTCGGGGACGTGCACGGTCTCGCAGGCCACCCCGGCGCTGGTCGCCTGGGCCAGCGCGTCCTGCAGGATCCGCTGCGCGCTGCGCGCGCAGCCTTCCTGGTACTGCTTCTGCATGTCCGGGTCGGCCGCCAGCGCCATCGCATCGTCGAACGCCGGCATCCAGGGCTCGGTCACGGTGACCACGACCACCGGCACCCGCAGGGTGGCGGCCAGTCCGAGGCCATGGGCCAGACCCTTGCCGGCCAGTTCGGAACCGTCGGTGGCGATCAGGATGCGGTCGTACATGGCGCTCTCCTTCCCTTGGTGGCCTGCGGCCATTGCACACCCGCGCCACGACCGTGGCAATGGGGCGGAAGGAACAGCGCTTCGGCGCTCAGACCGGCTTGAGGTTGGCGAAGGCCAGCACCAGCCACTTGCTGCCGGCGTCGTCGAAGTTCACCTGCACCCGCGCGTGCGCGCCGCTGCCCTCGTAATCGGTGACCACGCCGCGGCCGAAGCTGGCGTGGATCACGCCCTGGCCCAGCTTCAGCGAAGGCGTCTCCAGCACCGGGTGGGCAACGCGCGGCGGCGCGGCCATCGGACGGGCTACCTGCACCCGCGGCCGCACCTCGTTGAGCAGGTGCCCGGGGATCTCGCGCAGGAAGCGCGACGGCATCCCGTACATGTCCATGCCGTGGATGCGCCGGCTCTCGGCATAGGTCAGCACCAGCTTCTGCCGGGCGCGGGTGATGCCGACGTAGGCCAGGCGGCGCTCCTCCTCCAGCCGGCCCTGCTCCTCCAGCGACTTGCTGCTGGGGAACACGCCCTCTTCCACGCCGACCAGGAACACCAGCGGGAACTCCAGGCCCTTGGCCGAGTGCAGCGTCATCAGCTGCACGCCGTCCTCGTCGGCCTGGGCCTGGCCCTCGCCGGCTTCCAGCGCCGCGTAGGAGAGGAACGCGACCAGCTCGCTCATGCTTTCCTGGTCGTCGTCCAGCTCGGCGCGCGAGAAGCGCGAGGCCACCGACACCAGTTCGTCCAGGTTCTCCAGCCGCGACTCGGCGTCGAGCTGGCCGCGCGACTCGCTGGCCCAGTGCTCGCGCAGGCCGGAACGGGCCAGCACGTGGTCGACGCGGTCCTTCAGCGCCAGGTCGGTGGTCTCCGCGTCCAGCGCGTCGATCAGCGACAGGAAGCCGGCCACCGCGTTGCGCGCCCGCGCCGCCAGCGCGTTCTCCGCGACCAGCGAGGTCGCGGCCTGCCACAGCGAGACCTGCGCCTCGCGCGCGCGGCGGCGGATCTCGTCCAGGGTGCGATCGCCGATGCCGCGCGCCGGCGTGTTCACCGTGCGCTCGAATGCGGCATCGTCGGCGCGGCTGGCGACCAGGCGCAGGTAGGCCAGGGTGTCCTTGACCTCGGCGCGTTCGAAGAAGCGCATGCCGCCGTACACGCGGTACGGCACCTGCTCGGCCAGCAGCACCTCTTCCAGCGCGCGCGACTGCGCGTTGGAGCGGTACAGCACCGCCGCCTCGCGCCAGCTGCCGCCGTCGCGCACCCACTGGCGGATGCGTTCGACCACGAAGCGCGCCTCGTCCATCTCGTTGTAGGCCGCGTACACATCCACCGGCTCGCCCTCGCCGCTGTCGGTCCACAGCTGCTTGCCGATGCGGTCGGGGTTGTGCGAGATCACCGCGTTGGCGGCGTTGAGGATGTTGGCGCTGGAGCGGTAGTTCTGCTCCAGGCGGATGGTCCTGGCGCCGGGGAAGTCGCGCAGGAACTGCTGCACGTTCTCGACCTTGGCGCCGCGCCAGCCGTAGATGGCCTGGTCGTCGTCGCCGACCACGAACACGCGGCCGCCGCTTCCATCAGGAGCGGGGCCGGCCAGCACCCGCACGAAGGCGTACTGGATGGCGTTGGTGTCCTGGAACTCGTCGATCAGCAGGTCGCGGAAGCGGGTGCGGTAGTGCTGCAGCAGCGCCGGGTTGTCGCGCAGCAGCTCATGCGCGCGCAGCAGCAGCTCGGCGAAGTCGACCAGGCCGGCGCGGTCGCAGCGCTCCTGGTACAGCTCGTAGGCGCGGCGCAGCGATTCGGTCCACGGGTCGTTGACCGCCTGGATGTGCTGCGGGCGGCGGCCCTCGTCCTTCTGCGCGTTGATCCACCAGGCGATCTGCCGCGGCGGGAAGCGGCCATCGTCCAGCTCCAGCTGCTGGGCCACGCGCTTGACCAGGCGCAGCTGGTCGTCGCTGTCGAGCACCTGGAAGGATTCGGGCAGGCGTGCCTCGTTCCAGTGCAGGCGCAGCAGGCGATGGGCGATGCCGTGGAAGGTGCCGATCCACATGCCGCGCGCACCATGGCGCAGCTGCTGGTCGGCGCGCGCGCGCATCTCGCCGGCGGCCTTGTTGGTGAAGGTGACCGCGAGGATCCCGTGCGCCGGCACGCCGATGACTTCGTTCAGCCAGGCGATGCGGTGGGTGAGGACGCGGGTCTTGCCGGAACCGGCGCCGGCCAGCACCAGGTAGTGGCCGGGCGGCGCGGACACGGCCTCGCGCTGCGCGCCGTTGAGGCCGTCGAGAAGGTGGGAGACATCCATGCCGCCATTCTACCGGGGCGGGGCTCAATCCTTGAGAAACACGTTCCGACGCGGGCTTTCACGGGCGGTGAAAAGCGAAGGGCCGCATTCGCGGCCCTTCCGATCCGGTCTGTCGATCAGTGCGCCTCGTGCTCGCGCCTGGCGCTGGTGCCGGTCATCAGCTTGTCGGTCCAGGCGATGCCGATCGCCGAGAGGATGAAGACCAGGTGGATGATGGTCTGCCACAGCACGCCGTCGGTGGTCAGCGCCGAGCAGCGCGCCGCGCCGACGTTGGAGGCGGCGGTGGCGACCAGTTCCGGCGGGCAGAACGGCAGGCCGTTCAGGGTGCCGGCGGCGATGAAGGTCTTGAGCAGGTGGATCGAGGAGATGCCGATGATCGCCATCGCCAGCTTCACCTTCAGCACCGAGGCATTGACGTGGCTCAGCCACTCCGGCTGGTCCGGATGGCCTTCCAGGCCCAGCCGCGAGACGAAGGTCTCGTAGCCGCCGACGATCACCATCACCAGCAGGTTGGAGATCATCACCACGTCGATCAGGCCCAGCACGATCAGCATGATCTGCTGCTCGCCCATGTGCGGCGCCTCGTGGATCAGGTGCCACAGCTCCTTGCCGAACAGGAACACGTAGACGCACTGGGCCAGGATCAGGCCCAGGTACAGCGGCAGCTGCAGCCAGCGCGAGGCGAAGATCAGCGTGGACAGCGGGCTCAGGCGGGGAGCCCCGGTGGTGTTGGGCGTCTGCGACATGGACCGGGCATGTGGAAAAGGACGGCGCAGGGTAACGGCCCGGCCGGGGGCTGCCAAGCGCGCCGGCCCCGCCCGGGCGGACGCAGCAGGGCGTTCAGCCTGTCGTCGCCTGGCGCTGCGCCGGCGGCGCTTACACTCCGGGGCCCGACCTTCGACCGCGCCCCCGGCGCCCCCACCGGAGCCCCGCCATGATCGACCTGTACTACTGGCCCACCCCCAACGGACACAAGATCACCCTGTTCCTGGAGGAATCCGGGCTGCCCTACACCATCAAGCCGGTGAACATCGGCAAGGGCGACCAGTTCCAGCCGGAATTCCTGGCGTTCTCGCCGAACAACAAGATGCCGGCGATCATCGACCACGCGCCCAACGACCTGGGCGAGCCGATCAGCGTGTTCGAGTCCGGCGCGATCCTGCAGTACCTGGCCGACAAGACCGGGCGCTTCCAGGGCCAGACCCTGCGCGAGAGGATCGAGGTCAACCAGTGGCTGATGTGGCAGATGGCCGGCCTGGGCCCGATGACCGGCCAGTACGGCCACTTCACCGTGTATGCGCCGGAAAAGATCGACTACGCCATCGAGCGCTACAGCCGCGAGGTCCGGCGCCTGCTCGGCGTGCTCGACAAGCGCCTGCAAGGCCGCGCCTTCATCGCCGGCGACGAGTACAGCCTCGCCGACATGGCCGCCTACCCGTGGATCAACCCGTACACGAAGGCGCCGCTGGACCTGGAGCCCTACCCCGACCTGCGCCGCTGGCACGCCAGCATCGCCGCCCGCCCCGCCACCGAGCGCGCCTACGCGCTGACGCGGCAGGTGAACCCGGATGCGGGCAAGCCGCTGAGCGAGGAGGAGCGGAAGCAGCTGTTCGGGCGGTGATATCGGCGCAAAGCCAAGCAAACCGCTAGCCCCAATATCTGCTCATCCTTTAGCCATAGGCAAGGAACCTGGATCTGTAATCCGCGTTCAGATGGAAACAAGCTCGATACCACAAGCTTTGTATCTCGAGAGCTGCTCCTTTCCTTCGCTTCCAATAGGCATGCTCTTGGTGAGACCCGCTTTCCGCAGCCTCTTGTCTTCCTCCTTTGTAACCCACGCCAGGACAGTCCACTGGCGAACGATGGCAGCGACTACCGCTGAGAAGTCGGCAGAGCGATCAAGGAAATAGTCCGAGTCCAAAATTTGCCAGTTGTTCATATCCTCCTGAGTGAGGTGGCCGAGGAGTTCCCGCCACGTATATGTCAGGCGATCACCGTGCGCGTCCATGACTCGTTTCGAAATCACACTTACTGGAACAACGTGCTCGCGGACCAAATCAAGGCCAGACCATCGGGAGCTATCAACCGGCTTCCTCGCCATCGCATCGCGGGAGGCATATTGCACGCCGAGTTTCCCTCTTGCAGTCTCGGAAGCCATTCGTATGGCATGACGGATATGACTATTCGTGGCAGTGTTGTGCTCCAACTTTTCGATAAGTAGAGCCGCCGTCGTGCAATGCCAATAGAAGTAGAAAGCTTCCTGACTCGTATAGCTCATTTGCCCCCCTGGTTCTAATCACGAATACGCTTTTTTTGAACCTTGCAATAGAATGGGTGCTTCTCACCCATTTCGCCTATAGACGATCCGCTAGCCCACAGCGTCAGCTGCGCCGAGTGAAGTTCCTCGGTGTCACGACGCAAGTCTCCAAGTGGCTTCGGACTTGAAAGCACACTGGCAGGGTCAAGCCATCAGCCCCAGAAGCATCAGGAAGCCCGAGAGCACGACGCTCGCCGTGCCACACACCACCCCCAGCACCGCGAACACCTTCTTGCGGTCCTTCTGCATGAGCCCGGCGATGCCGATGCCGACGGCGAGCAGGTCCAGGAACACGAACAGCATCAGGAACAGGCCGATCATCACGGCTTCGACGGATTCCTCGTCGATCTCGCCGCCGTTGGCCGCGCCGATGATCCCGGCGACGAAGAAGACCAGGAAGGTCAGCAGGCCGCCGCCCAGGCCGAGGATGAAGGACGCGATACCCAGGCCCGAGTGCTTCTGCTCCAGCTGCATTGCCACTGCCATCGATTTTCCCCTCTCATGGTTCCCCGCGAGGTCCGCGCCATCGTCCGGCTGATGGAAGGGCTGCTCCCCAGCACCCTCTCCCGGTCCCTCCACGGGGTCGGTCCGAGTGTGCGAGGCGGGTGCGGAAGCGTCAATCCGGGAAATCCACGGCGGATCAATGCTTCCGGCGAACTGGGCCGCATCGGAGGCGCGGCGTGCAGACGGGGACGGCCGCTGGCCCGCCCGGCCCGGCCTTCCGGCACGCTCCGGGCGCCGGGCGCGGCCGCCTACAATGGGACCATGACGCCATTCCGGACGCCCGCATGCGCTTTCTCCGCTTCGCCCCCGCCCTCTCGCCGCTGCTGCTCGCCTTCGCCGTGACCCTGCCAGCCGCCCCGGGCGCCGATGCCGCCCCCCGCAAGCTCACCCTTGAAGCCATCACCGGCAGCGCGCCGCTGTCCGGGCCCACCCTGATGAAGCCGAAGGTCTCGCCCGACGGCACGCGGGTGAGCTTCCTGCGCGGCAAGGACACCGACCGCAACCGCCTGGACCTGTGGGAATACGACGTCGCCAGCGGCGAGACCCGGCTGCTGGTGGATTCGTCGGTGGTCCTGCCGGGCACCGAGACGCTCAGCGACGAGGAGAAGGCGCGCCGCGAGCGCCAGCGCATCGCCGCGCTTTCCGGCATCGTCGATTACCAGTGGGCGCCGGACGGCAAGGCGCTGCTGTTCCCGCTGGGCGGCGAGCTGTACCTGTACGACCTGGGCAAGTCCGGCAGCGACGCCGTGCGCAAGCTCACCTCCGGTGGCGGCTTCGCCACCGATCCGAAGGTGTCGCCACGCGGCGGTTACGTCAGCTTCGTGCGCGGCCGCGACCTGTGGGTGATCGACCTGGCCAGCGGCAAGGAGATCCGCCTCACAGCAGACGGCAGCGACACCATCGGCAACGGCGTGGCCGAGTTCGTCGCCGACGAGGAGATGGACCGCCACACCGGTTACTGGTGGGCGCCGGACGACAGCGCGATCGCCTTCGCACGCATTGACGAGTCGCAGGTGCCGGTGCAGAAGCGTTACGAGGTCTACGCCGACCGCACCGAGGTGGTGGAGCAGCGCTATCCGGCAGCCGGCCAGCCGAACGTGCGCATCCAGCTGGGCACCATCGCGCCGAAGTCCGGCGCCAAACCGCGCTGGATCGATCTCGGCAAGGACGAGGACATCTACCTGGCGCGCGTGGACTGGCGCGATCCGCAGCGGCTTACCTTCCAGCGGCAGTCGCGCGACCAGCAGAAGCTCGAGCTGGTCGAGGCCAACCTGGGCAGCGGCGCGCAGCGCGTGCTGGCCACCGAGACCTCGAAGACCTGGGTGCCGCTGCACAGCAACCTGCGCTTCCTGCCCGACGGCCGCTTCCTGTGGTCGTCCGAGCGCAGCGGCTTCCAGCACCTGTACCTGGCGTCGGAGGACGGCAGCACGCTCACCCCGCTGACCTCCGGCGAATGGATCGTGGACGAGGTCGTCGCGATCGATGCCAAGGCCGGCTACGTGTGGTTCACCGGCACCCGCGATTCGGCGCTGGAGAAGCACGTGTACCGCGTGCCGCTGGCCGGCGGCGAAATCGAGAAGCTGTCGCAGGCACCGGGCATGCACGCGCCGGCGTTCGCCCGCAACGCCAGCATCTACGTCGACAACTGGTCCAGCACCACCACGCCGCCGCAGCCGGAGCTGTTCGCCAACGACGGCAGGCACCTGGCCACGCTGCTGCGCAACGACCTGTCCGATCCGGACCATCCCTACGCGCCGTACCGCGACGCGCAGCGGCCGGTGGAGTTCGGCAGCCTCACCGCGGCCGACGGCAGGACGGAACTGCACTACAGCCTGGTCAAGCCGGCCGGCTTCGATCCCAGGAAGCAGTACCCGGTGGTGGTGTACGTCTACGGCGGCCCGGCCGCGCAGCGCGCGACCAACACCTGGGCCGGCGGCGGCGACCTGCTGTTCAACCAGTACCTGGCCCAGCAGGGCTACGTGGTGTTCACCCTCGACAACCGCGGTACGCCGCGCCGCGGCCGCGACTTCGGCGGCGCGCTGTACGGCGTGCAGGGCACGGTGGAGGTGGACGACCAGCTGCGCGGCGTGGAGTGGCTGAAGTCGCAGCCGTGGGTCGACGGCAAGCGCATCGGCGTGCACGGCTGGTCCAACGGCGGCTACATGACGCTGATGCTGCTGGCCCGCACCGATGCCTACGCCTGCGGCATCGCCGGTGCGCCGGTCAGCGACTGGGGCCTGTACGACACCCACTACACCGAGCGCTACATGGGCCTGCCGGCGGCCAACCCGGAGGGCTACCGCAACGCGCGCGTGCTGGCCCACATCGACGGGCTGGTCGGCGAGGAAGCGCCGAAGCTGCTGCTGATCCACGGCATGGCCGACGACAACGTGCTGTTCACCAACTCCACCGCGGTGATGTCGGCGCTGCAGCAACGCGGCCAGCCGTTCGAGCTGATGACCTACCCGGGCGCCAAGCACGGTCTGACCGGCAAGGACGCGCTGCACCGCTACCGCCTGGCGGCGGACTTCTTCAACCGCTGCCTGCAGCCGGGACGCTGAGGACGCGCGGAACAGCAGCGGGACAGGTCCCGCTCTACAAGCGCGCACCCGCACCGGCGAGCGACCCACCGCAAAGCAGCCGCGCCTTGTAGAGTCGGGCCCGCCCGACTCCCACGCCGGGAGTGCTGGCGCCGGAACAGCAGCGGGACAGGCCCCGCTCTACAAGGGCGCGTACCCGCAGCGGCGAGCGACCCGCCGCAAAGCAGCTGCGCCTTGTAGAGTCGGGCCCGCCCGACTCCCACGCCGGGAGTGCCAGCGCCCGAACAGCAGCGGGACAGGTCCCGCTCTACAAGGGCGCGAATCCGCAGCGGCGAGCGACCCACCGCAAACAGCCGCGCCTTTGTAGAGTCGGGCCCGCCCGACTCCCACGCCGGGAGTGCCGGCGCCGGAACAGCAGCGGGACAGGTCCCGCTCTACGGAAAAGCCGGCGCGGCTCCGGTGGGGACGCGAGGCCGCGCGAAGCGGCCCTGCCGTCGTTACGGCTGCGGCGCCGGCTGCGCGGCGGATGGATCCGGCACCCAGATCGCCACGCCGTGGGCCTTCTTCTGCGTGGTCGGGATGCCGAAGCCGATGCCACCGGCGGTGTGGCGGCCGTAGGTGCCGGCGCCAACCGACATGCTGGCCGGGGAACCGGCCGAGCCGACCCCGATCAGGACCACGCCGTTGGCGCCCAGCGCGGCGGCTTCGCGCTTGAGCCGGGCCACGGCCGCGTCGGTCTGGCCCTGGGTGCCGAAGCCGACCGCGCTGGAGGCTTCCAGCTGGGCGATCTCCTGCGAACCGGGCGGGACGGCGGAATAGATGCGGACCTGCGAAGGGTCGATCGGCGGCCGCGCCTGGCCGACCATCACCTTTGAGGAACCGGCGCAGCCGGCCAGGACCAGGACGGCGGCGGCGAGAGCAAGAGGCAGGCGCATGCGGGGACCTCGCAGGTGGGGGAGCTGGACGGGGCGAATCATCCGTCGCGGGGCGTGAACCGGTCGCCAACCACGCCGCGCTGGGCCCCCGCCGCGGCCGGGCCGGACAGGGTCGGGGCGTATCATGGAGGCCTGCTTCCGGTGGAGTCCACGATGAGTTACCCCCACGTCCGCATGCGCCGCATGCGCCGCGACGACTTCTCGCGCCGGCTGATGCGCGAGCACGTCCTCACCACCAACGACCTGATCTATCCGGTCTTCGTCCACGAAGAACACGGCCGCGCACCGGTGCCGTCGATGCCGGGCGTGGAACGGCTGTCGATCGACGAGCTGCTGCGGGTGGCCGAGGAAGCGCTGGAACTGGGCGTGCCGGTGCTGGACCTGTTCGGCGTGCCGGATCCGGCGTCCAAGACCCCGGACGGCCGCGTGGCCTGGGACGAGAACGGCATCATCCCGCGCGCGATCCGCGCGCTGAAGTCGCGCTTCCCCGAACTGGGCGTGATGACCGACCAGGCCCTGGACCCGTACACCACCCACGGCCAGGACGGGCTGATCGACGACACCGGCTACATCCTCAACGACGAGACCATCGAGGCGCTGATCAGGCAGTCGCTGGTACACGCCGCCGCCGGCGTCGACATCCTCTCGCCGTCGGACATGATGGACGGGCGCATCGGCGCCATCCGCGAGGCGCTCGAAGGCGCCGGCTACATCAACACCCGGATCATGTCCTACGCGGCCAAGTACGCCAGCGCGTTCTACGGCCCGTTCCGCAGCGCGGTCGGCAGCGCGGGCAACCTCGGCAAGGGCAACAAGTACACCTACCAGATGGACCCGGCCAATTCGGACGAGGCCCTGCGCGAGGTGGAGCTGGACATCCAGGAAGGCGCGGACATGGTCATGGTCAAGCCGGGCCTGCCGTACCTGGACGTGATCCGCCGGGTGAAGGACGCCTTCGGCGTGCCGACCTTCGCCTACCAGGTCAGCGGCGAGTACGCGATGCTCAAGGCCGCCGCGGCCAACGGCTGGCTGGACGAGAAGGCCTGCGCCCTGGAAGCGCTGCTGGCGTTCAAGCGCGCCGGCGCCGACGGCGTGCTGACCTATTACGCAATGGACGTGGCGCGCTGGCTGCGCCAAGGCTGAGGGGCGACGGCAGCGGGCCAAGGCCCGCTCTACAAGAGCGACCAGACCCGCACCGGCGAAGCGACCCACGGAAAACGCCGTGGCGTCTCCGTAGAGTCGGGCCTGCCCGACTCCCAGGCCGGATGTCCCGGAGCACACGCCGGCTGTCCTGGGGCGCAGGAACAGCAGCGGGCCAAGGCCCGCTCTACAGGAGCGACCAGACCCGCATCGGCGAAGCGACCGACGGCAAACGCCGTGGCGTCTTCGTAGAGTCGGGCTTGCCCGACTCCCAGGCCGGATGTCCCCGGGGCACACGCCGGCTGTCCCGGGGCGCAGGAACAGCAGCGGGCCAAGGCCCGCTCTACAGGAGCGACCAGACCCGCACCGGCGAAGCGACCCACGCCAAACGCCGTGGCGTCTTCGTAGAGTCGGGCTTGCCCGACTCCCAGGCCGGATGTCCCCGGAGCACACGCCGGCTGTCCTGGGGCGCAGGAACAGCAGCGGGCCAAGGCCCGCTCTACAGGAGCGCCCAGTCCGTCTACAGGCAGCCGTCCTGGCCGCGGACGGTCGGCAGGACGATGCGGTAGATGTCGCTCCGGCCCGCCTTCGGCGACGGCGCGGAACCGGTGACCGTGCCCTCTTTCGGTCGCGAGGGATCCGCCACTGGCGCGCGGGTGTGGCCCACGTCGCTGTTGAACGACAGCGCCCAGGGCTGCGCATCGGCGAAGCGGCTGCCGTCGCAGGTGGCCACGTACACGCGCATGGCGCCGCCATCCTCGCCGCGCGAGAACATCGCCGCGCGGCCGCCGTCGAGCAGGGCGATGTCCAGTTCGTCGGCGCGCGTGTTCAACCCGGGCACCGGTACGACGGTGGCATCGCCCTCCAGCGGAGCGCGGTACAGGTCGAAGCCACCGGCGACACCGCGGCGGTCGCTCGAGAACAGCAGCGACCCGTCCGCCACCGGCGTGGGCGAGCGCTCGTCGGCGCGACTGTTGATGCCGTCGCGCAGCCGCTGCGGCTCGCCGTAGCCGTCGCCACGCACTTCGACCCGGTACAGATCGAGCCCACCGGCGCCTCCGGGCCGGTCCGAGGCGAAGTACAGCCAGCGCCCGTCGGCACTGAACATCGGCTCGATCTCCACCGCGGCGGTGTTGAACGGCAGCGGCTGCGGATCGACCCAGCGCTTGCCGTCCAGTCGCGCCTGCCACAGGTCGCCGCCGCCGGGGCCGCCGGCGCGGTCGCTACCCCAGACGATGCGCTGGCCGTCCGGCGCGACCGTGCCACGCAATTCGGCGTCGCGGGTGGACACGGTCCAGATACCTTCCAGGCCGTACTCGGCCAGCTGCGCCATGGCCGGACCGCAGAGTAGACTGCAGGCGAAGGCGACGCCCAGTCTGCGCTTCATGGTGATCGCTCCCGGCCAGGTTTCCCTCATCCGCGGATATATACCAAAGCCATGTCCACCGCCCGCTTCGCTGTCTTCGGCCACCCGATCGCGCAATCGCTCTCGCCCCGCATCCATGCCGCCTTCGGCCGGCAGTGCGGGATCCCGCTGGAATACACCGCCATCGACGCGCCGCCGGACGGCTTTGCCGCCGCGCTGGAGAGCTTCGCCGCCGACGGCGGGCGCGGCTGCAACGTGACCCTGCCGCTGAAGGAGATCGCCTTCTCGCTGTGCACGCAGACCAGTTCGCGCGCGCAGCGCGCCGGGGCCTGCAACACGCTCACCCGCCGCGACGGCCAGTGGCACGGCGACAACACCGACGGCGCCGGCCTGGTCCGCGACCTCACCGGCCGCCAGGGCCTGGACCTGCGCGCACGCCGCGTGCTGCTGCTGGGCGCCGGCGGCGCGGCGCGCGGCGTGGCCCCCGCGCTGCTGGATGCCGGCATCGGCGAGCTGGTCGTGGTCAACCGCACGCCGGAGCGGGCCGATGCACTGGTCGATGCGCTGGGCGAGCCGGGCCGCGCCCACTCGCGCTACTGGGAAGACCTGCGCGAGCTCGGCGACTTCGAACTGATCGTCAACGCCACTTCCGCGGGCCGCGACCAGTCGTCGGGCTTCACCGCGCCGCTGTCGCTGGTCAACAGCCGCAGCGTGGCGGCGGACCTCAACTACGGCGAGGCGGCGATCCCGTTCCTGGCCTGGGCACGCTCGGCCGGCTGCCTGGAAGCGATCGACGGCCTGGGCATGCTGGTCGAACAGGCCGCCGAGGCCTTCGAGCTCTGGCACGGCGTGCGCCCGCTCACCGACGCGGTCTACGCCGAGCTGCGCGAGCGCGACAAGACCCTGGCCACCGCCGACTGAACCGCTTGCCCCCGGGATCTGAACCGGGCCCTGCGCCAGCGCCGCTTTGTCGACGCTGTTCACGGCGGCGTCGTGCCCGGGCGGTGTATCCATGGCAGCTACCGTCCACGGAGGATCTGCCATGAACCGCTCCATCCCGCTCGCTGCCGCCGTTCTCGCCGCACTGCTCGCGATGCCTTCCATGGCCGCGCCGCCGGAAGGCAAGGGCAAGGACCGCCAGGGCCCGCCCGGCCACCCTGCGAGCGCGCATGACCATGGACGCGACCGCGACCGCGACCACGGTCCGCTCGTGAGCGTGTCCATCGGCGTCGGCGATGCGCGGCGCATCGCCCAGCGCCATGGCTACGTCGGCTACCAGTCGCTGCCGCCGGGCATCGCCAGGAACCTGGCGCGCGGCAAGCCCTTGCCCCCCGGCATCGCCAAGAAGGTCGTGCCCGGGCCGATGCTGCGCGACCTGCCGGTCTACGACGGCTACGAGTGGGGCATCTACGGCGACGACCTGGTGCTGGTGTCGATCGCCAGCGGCGTCATCGCCGAGGTGCTCGCCGACGTGTTCCGCTGACCGCCACGCGCGGCGCAAGCCCCGGGTGCAGTCGCCCCCGGGGCGCTCGGCTAGGATGGCCGGATGAAACTAACATCCGCCCTGCTTCCGTTCGCCCTGCTGCTGTGCGCCGCCGGCGCATCCGCGGCCACGCCCGACAACCACCAGGAACGTCCGCGCGCCCGCGACGTCGGCATCGTCATCGGCACGCTGCCGACTGGACCGGACAATGCCATCACCGACGTCGAAGGCGTCGGCGTGGGCCACGCCACGCTGGTCCGCGGACGCGAACTCAACACGGGCGTCACCGCCATCGTTCCCCACCGCGGCAACCTCTACCGCGAGCGCGTGCCGGCGGCGATCGTGGTCGGCAACGGGTTCGGCAAGCTGCTGGGCGTGACCCAGGTGCAGGAGCTGGGCGAGCTGGAAACGCCGATCCTGCTGACCGGCACGCTGAGCGTGTGGAACGCCGCCGACGCGCTGGCCGGCTGGCTGCTGGCGCAACCGGGCATGGAACAGGTGCGCTCGATCAACCCGGTGGTCGGCGAGACCAACGACGGCTACCTCAGCGACATCCGTGCCCGGCCGATCGGCAAGGCGCAGGTGGAACAGGCGCTGTCGAGCCTGTCGTACGGCGCGGTGGAGGAAGGCGCGGTCGGCGCCGGCGCCGGCACCGTGGCGTTCGGCTGGAAGGGCGGGATCGGCACCAGTTCGCGCAAGCTCCCGGAAGCGGACGGTGGCTGGACCGTGGGCGTGCTGGTGCAGAGCAACTACGGTGGACACCTGACCGTGGCCGGCGTGCCGGTGTGGAAGTCGCTGCCGAACCCCGAGGCGCTGGCGCTGCAGTCGCGCCAGGAACCGCCGCCGTGGCGCGGCGACGGCAGCATCATGATCGTGGTCGCCACCGATGCGCCGCTGGATGCTTCTGCACTGCGGCGCGTGGCCAACCGTGCACTTACCGGGCTGGCACGCACCGGTTCGGACATGTCCAACGGCTCGGGCGACTACGTCATCGCTTTCTCCACCGCGAGGCAGAACCGGCGCGACCCGCGCGCGGCGGTGCAGCCGGCCGCCAGCGTCGGCGGCGAGGCGCTGACCCCGTTGTTCGAGGCCACCGCCGAGGCGACCGAGGAAGCCATCCTCAACTCGCTGCTGCGCGCCCGCACCGTGCAGGGCCACCGCGGCACCGCGCCGGCGCTGCCACTGGAACCGCTGCTGGAAGCCCTCGACGCGGCCGGCGCGCGCGAACGCTGAACCGCAGCCGGCCCGGGAGAACCGGGATGATTGCCAGCCTACCTACCAGTAGGTAGGCTGCACTTCCCTCCCCCACCCCAGGACCATCCCCATGGCCGTTCCACCGATTTCCCCGATTGGCTGGCTTCACACGCTAGGCAGCCTGCCCGCCATCCCGTTCGCCGCCTGGATGCTCGCCCGCCACGGACGCATCATTCCCGGCAGCCCTGCCGGCCGTGCCTATCTCGGTTTCATGCTGCTGGGCGCGCTGACCGTGTATCCGATCGCGCATGAGCCGATCAGCAAGGCCTTCGCCACGCTGACCGTGGTCGCGCTGCTGGGCGGCTACGGCTTGTCGCGACTCGCGGCGGGCCGGCCCTTGTGGCGCTATGTGCAGACCGCGTCGCTGAGCCTCAGCGTGTTCCTGCTGATGTTGCCGACCACCAGCGAGATCCTGCGCCGCCTGCCCGCCGGCCATCCGTTCGTGACCGACATGAAGGATCCGCTGCTGCTCGGTGCCCAGGGCGCGCTGCTGCTGGCTTTGCTGGTCGGCGTCCCGCTGCAGATCCGCAGCCTCGTCCGCCAGGCACGCGTGCCTGCCATGTCGAAGGTGGCGCACTGATGGCCAGCTCCGTTCCCGCCCCGGCACCGGAGTACTCGCCGAAGGCGCGCGAAATCCTCCTGTGCGCGATCGACCTGGTCGCGGCCGGCGGCTACCACAGCTTCAGCTTCGCCGACATCGCCGACCAGGTGCAGGTGCGCAAGGCCAGCATCCACCACCACTTCGCGACCAAGCCCGCGCTGGTCAGCGCCGCGGTGGCGCTGCACCGCGAGGCGACCCAGCGCGGCCTGCAGATGCTGACCGAGGCGCATCCCGATCCGATGGCGCGGCTGGTGGCCTACTGCCGCTACTGGGCCGACTGCATCCGCGACGCCAATCCGCCGATCTGCATCAACGCGCTGCTGGCCACGGAACTGCCGGCGCTGCCGGAGGAAGTCGCGGCCGAGGTGACCCGGCACTTCGCCGAGCTGGAGGCGTGGCTGGTCGCCGCGCTGCGCCAAGGTGCCAGCGAAGGCAGCCTCCAGCTGGCCGGCAGCGCGGCAGCGGAAGCCGCGCTGTTCATGGCCACCGTGCACGGCGCGATGCTCTCCGCGCGGGCGGCCGGCGACCCGGCCGTGTTCTGGAAGATCGCCAAGCTGGCGACCGACCGGCTGCAGCCGCGCTGAGCCGCTACCGGCGTCCGGTCAGGCGATCGGGCGCCGGTACAGCGCCGCGTTGATGCACGAGAACAGGCTGACCAGGAACCAGCCGAACGGGAACAGCGACAGGGTCAGCACCCAGGTGATCGCACCGGCGGCGCAGGCGGCCAGGAACCACAGCAGGGCCGACAGCACGCGACCCTGCACCAGCTGGCCGAGGCCGGGAACGAAGAAGCTGCAGATCGCGGCAATCACATTGCCCGTCGAACCGGGTGCACTCATCGGTATCTCCTCGGAAGTCCTGCGGCGATTGTGGCAACGCCGGTGCGCGGCGCCAGTGAAGATTGTCACCTGGCGGTCGGCTCCATACGCAGCACCTGATCGATCACGGATCCGCGTGCCGTCACACCGGGCCGGCGCGATCCACCGCCGGGGCATACACTCCACCGATGTTGCCGCAGCGTGCCACGCCCGTATTCGCCTGCCGCGCCGCCTGCGCGGCGTGCTGCACGGCGCCTTCGATCACCTCGCCGATCCCCGGGATGCCTGATGGCAAGCCGGCGGGCGTACCCTGCGTGCAGCTGGACGCGCAGCTGCGCTGTCGCCTGTTCGGGAAGCCGGAGCGGCCGCCCTTCTGCGCCTCGCTGCGGCCCGGCCCGGAGATGTGCGGGGCGAGTCGGGAAGAGGCGATGGCAATCCTGACGGACCTGGAAGCAGCGACGGCACCGTAAGGCGGCCCGGGCCGACCCCGGCACGCCGCGGTCTTCGTAGAGCGGGCCTTGGCCCGCTGCATCCGCCCGGGGTGCCGGCCGACAGGCGTGGGAGTCGGGCAGGCCCGACTCTACACAGAGCGCGGCGCCTCCTGTAGAGCGGGCCTTGGCCCGCTGCATCTGCCTGGGCGCCGGCCGAACAGGCGTGGGAGTCGGGCAAGCCCGACTCTACAGAGGCGCGGCCCTTCCTGTAGAGCGGGCCTTGGCCCGCTGCTCCTGCCTGGGGTGCCGCCCGACAGACGTGGGAGTCGGGCAGGCCCGACTCTACACAGAGCGCGGCGCCTCCTGTAGAGCGGGCCTTGGCCCGCTGCTCCTGCCTGGGGTGCCGCCCGACAGGCGTGGGAGTCGGGCAGGCCCGACTCTACACAGAGCGCGGCGCCTCCTGTAGAGCGGGCCTTGGCCCGCCGCTCCCGCACCGGCGTCCTATCCGCCCAGGCCGAGGTAGCGGTCCTTCAACCGCACGTAGTGGCCGGCGGAGTAGTGCAGGCTCTCGATCTCCCTGTCGCCGAGCTTGCGCGCGAAGCGCGCCGGGTTGCCCAGCCACAGCTCCGCCTCGCCCACTACCTTGCCCGGGCCGACCACCGCGCCGGCGCCGACGAAGCCGTACTTCTTCACCGTGGCGCCGTCGAGGATGCACGCACCCATGCCGATCAGGCACAGGTCCTCGATGGTGCAGGCGTGGATGATGGTGCCGTGGCCGACAGTCACGTCCGCGCCGATCAGGGTCGGGTAGCCGGCCTTGTTGAACGGGCTGTGGTGGCTGACGTGGACGATGGTGCCGTCCTGGATGTTGGTGCGCGCACCGACACGGATGAAGTTGACGTCGCCGCGCAGGACGCAGCCGGGCCACACCGAGACGTCCTCGGCCAGTTCGACGTCGCCGATGACCGTGGCGGCCGGGTCGACGTACACGCGCTCGCCCAGCACGGGGCGCTTGTCCAGGTAGGGACGCAGGGAAGTCTCGTTCATCCGGGCATTGTAGGCCGCCGCCGGACTGGCACTACACTGCGTCGATGGCCACCCATACCAATCCCGCCCTCATCGCCGCGACCGTCGCCAACACCGCCGCCGTCGCCGCAGCGCTCGCCGCCAGCCGCGCGCGCAAGCAGGGAAACACGCCCGCGCCGGAAGCGCCCGCGGTCCCGCTGGACCTGCCCACGCAGCTCGACGCGCTGCGCCGTGCGTGGCAGGCGGCAACCCCCGGATACGCCCAGCGTCGCGACGACCTGCTGCGCCTGCGCGCCGCGCTCAAGCGGCGCCTGCCGGAGATGGCCGACGCCATCGCCGCCGACTTCGGCCACCGCTCGCGCCACGAATCGCTGCTGGCCGATGGCATGACCGTGCTGGCCGCGATCGACCACCTGCTGCGCCACCTGCGCCGCTGGATGAAGCCGCAACGCGTGGCGGTAGGCTGGCGCCTGTGGCCGGCGCGCGCGCAGCTGCGCCACCAGCCGCTGGGCGTGGTCGGGGTGATCTCGCCGTGGAACTACCCGGTGAACCTGGCGCTGGTGCCGCTGGCCACCGCGATCGCCGCCGGCAACCACGTGTTCCTCAAGCCTTCCGAACTCACGCCACGCACCTCGCGTTTCCTCCGCGAGCTGCTGGCCGAAGTGTTCCCGCCTGACCGCGTGGCGGTGGCCGAAGGCGACGCCAGCGTCGGCGCGGCCTTCGCCGCGCTGCCGTTCGACCACCTGGTGTTCACCGGCTCCACCGCGGTCGGCCGCAAGGTGATGGCCGCCGCCGCGCCCAACCTGACCCCGCTGACCCTGGAACTGGGCGGCAAGTCGCCGGCCATCGTCTGCGCGGACTACCCCATCGAACGCGCCGCCGCGCGCCTGGCCAGCGGCAAGTGGTTCAACGGCGGCCAGACCTGCATCGCCCCGGACTACGTGCTGCTGGTCGGCCGCCAGCGCCGCGACGCCTTCGTCCAGGCGCTGCGCGAACAGGTCGCCGCACGCTACGGCGACATGCGCGATGGCGCGCAGGACTACACCCGGGTCATCGACGGACGCCACTTCGCCCGCCTGCAAGGCTATGTCGACGAGGCACGCGAGCGCGGCTGCGAAGTGATCGTGCTGGCCGAAGGCCACGACCCGGCCACGCGCCTGTTCGCCCCGACCCTGGTGCTGGAGCCGGGCGACGACCTGGCGGTGATGCAGGATGAGATCTTCGGCCCGGTGTTGCCGGTGCGCTGCGTGGACACCCTGGAGCAGGCGATCGCCGCGGTGCAGTCGCGGCCGCGGCCACTGGCGCTGTATCCGTTCAGCCACGACCGCGACGAGGTCGAACGCATCCTGCACGCCACCCGCGCCGGCGGCGTCACCGTCAACGACGCGCTGCTGCACTTCGCCGCCGAAGGCCTGCCGTTCGGCGGCGTCGGCGCCAGCGGCATGGGCGCCTACCATGGCCGCGCCGGCTTCGACGCGATGGGCAAGTGGCTGCCGGTGCTGTGGCAGCCGCGCCTCAGCGCCAGCGACCTGCTGCGGCCGCCCTACCGGCGCATCCAGCGCTTCCTCGACCTGCTGGTGCGCTGACGGCGGCATCGCAGCAGGATCGGATCGCGGCGACGGCATCACCTGGCCTTGGCCTGGCGTTAACCGCCACGCCGCACCCGCTTTACATGCGCGCGCCTACGGTGGACTGCCCAGCCGTGGAGCGCGCCATGAAACACCAACCCCTCGACCAGCAGGTCATCGTCATCACCGGCGCCAGCAGCGGCATCGGCCTGGCCACGGCACTCAAGGCCGCAGAGCGCGGCGCGAGCCTGGTACTGGTGGCACGCAGCAGCGGCACGCTGCAGGACACGGTGGACGAGATCAACAGCGCAGGCGGCCAGGCCACGATGGTGGTGGCCGACGTGGCGGACCGCGACGCGGTGGAAGCGGCCGCAGCGGTGGCGATCGAGCGCTTCGGCCGCATCGACACCTGGATCAACAATGCGGGCGTGGCCATCTACGGCAGGCTCGAGGAAGTCAGCGAGGAAGACAGCCGCCGCCTGTTCGACACGAACTTCTGGGGCGTGGTCAACGGCAGCCTCGCCGCGTTGCCGCACCTGCGCCGCAGCCAGGGCGCACTGGTCAACGTCGGCAGCGAGGTCTCCGACGCGGTCGTGCCCCTGCAGGGCATGTATTCGGCGAGCAAGCACGCGGTCAAGGGTTTCACCGACGCGCTCCGGGTGGAGGTGGAGGAAGTGGAGGACAGCCCGGTCAGCGTGACCCTGATCCAGCCGACCGCGGTCAACACCCCGTATCCGCACCGCGCGCGCAACTACCTGCCACAGGAACCGAAGCTGCCGGACCCGCAGATCGATCCCTTCCAGGTCGCCGAGGCCATCCTCACCGCCGCCGAGCGTGGTGGACGCGACTACAAGGTCGGGGCCATGTCCAAGATGAACTCCTTCATGGCCCGGATGCTGCCGAAGCTGGCCGACCGCATGGCGGCCAGGTACGCGGACCGGCAGCAGGAAGACCGGCCGCCGCAGGCGCCCGAGGGCACGCTCTACCACCCGGGTGAGGCCGGGCACGTGTACGGCGACGGGCGGCCCCTCTCCGCCCAGTAGGGCCTGCCCGCCGCATCTTCCCGCGGTGCGCCCTGCGGACGCGCCGACCCGGCCCCGCCGGGCCCGGTGCGCAACCGGTGCGCCTGTGCCCGGCGGAATGTCACGCAAGGGCATGTCAATCGGAGTCCGGACCGGTCGAGAATCACGCTTCCCATCCGTCTGACCGGATGACGCGTGTATTCCGGCTGCCCCATGACCAACGCTCCCGCACCCGCCAAGGCCAGCCGCCGCGAATGGATCGGCCTGGCGATCATCGCCCTGCCCTGCCTGGTCTACGCGATGGACCTGACCGTGCTGAACCTGGCGCTGCCGGCGATCAGCGCGCAGCTGCAGCCCACCGCCAGCCAGCTGCTGTGGATCGTCGATGTGTACGGCTTCCTGGTCGCCGGTTTCCTGATCACCATGGGCACGCTGGGCGACCGCATCGGCCGCCGCAGGCTGCTGCTGGCAGGCGCGGCGGCGTTCGCGGCCGCCTCGCTGGTGGCGGCGTTCTCGCGCACGGCCGAAACGCTGATCGCGATGCGCGCCCTGCTCGGCGTGGCCGGCGCGACGCTGGCGCCGTCGACGCTGTCGCTGATCCGCAACATGTTCCATGACGAGCACGAGCGGCAGTTCGCGATCGGCGTGTGGATCGCCGCGTTCTCGGTGGGCGGCGCGATCGGGCCGCTGGTCGGTGGCGTGCTGCTGCAGTGGTTCTGGTGGGGCGCGGTGTTCCTGGCCGCGGTGCCGGTGATGGTGCTGCTGCTGGTGCTGGGGCCGAAGCTGCTGCCCGAGTACCGCGATCCCGACGCTGGCAGGCTCGACCCGGCGAGCATGGTGCAGTCGCTGCTGGCGGTGCTGGCCCTGGTCTACGGGCTCAAGCGCATCGCCGAGTACGGCATGGACGGCCGCGGGATCGCCGTGCTGCTCGCGGGCGCCGTGCTGGGCGTGCTGTTCGTGCGCCGGCAGCGGCACCTGCCGTACCCGTTCCTCGACGTGACCCTGTTCCGTCGCCGCGCGTTCACCGCCTCGATCATCGCCTACTCGCTGACCGGCCTGTCGATGATGGGCGTGTACATCTTCATGACCCAGTACCTGCAGCTGGTGCTGGGGCTGACCCCGCTGCAGGCCGGCGTGGCGACGATCCCGTGGTCGGTGTGCTTCACCGTCGGCTCGCTGCTGGCGCCGCGGCTGGCCCGCCATTGGGGCGCGCGGCAGGTGATGGTCCGCGGCCTGCTGCTGGCGGCGGTGGGCTTCGGCATCACCGCGATGGTGGTACCGCCGTACGGTCTGTGGATCCTGATCGGCGGGATGCTGGCGATGAGCATCGGCCTGGCGCCGGTGATGACCGTCGGCAACGAGCTGATCATCACCACCGCCCCGCCCGAACGCGCCGGCGCCGCCTCGGCACTGTCGGAAACCAGCGCGGAACTGAGCGGCGCCCTCGGCATCGCCATCCTCGGCAGCGCCGGCATGGTCCTGTTCCGGCTGTGGCTGGGCCCGGCGGTACCGGCGGAACTGGACGCGGCGGCCAGCGCGCGCAGCCTGGCCACCCTCGGCGGGGCGATGGGCGTGGCCGGCGAACTCGGCGGCGCGCCCGGCGCGGCGTTCGGCGACAGCGCGCGCACCGCCTTCACCGATGCCATGCGCGCGGTCGCCGTGTTCGGCGCCGCGGCCATGCTGCTGGCCGCATGGATGGCGGCGAAGCTGATGCGCGAGGGCGAGGACGCAGCGGACGCGGCGGAGCCGGCGCTGGACGAGGCCTCCGACGCCTGAGGACGTCCCGCGCGCCGGCGTGTGCTGAAATAGGCCGCCCCATGCGCCGCAGCTTGCCGCGCCGCCACCGAACAACCGCACAGGTCGCCGTCCCCGTGAAGATAGCCAGCTGGAACGTCAACTCCCTCAACGTGCGCATGCCGCACCTGGAACAGTGGCTGCGCGCCTTCAACCCGGACGTGGTCGGGCTGCAGGAAACCAAGCTGGAGGACCACAAGTTCCCGGACACCGCGCTGGCGGCGATGGGCTACCGCAGCGTGTTCTCCGGGCAGAAGACCTACAACGGCGTGGCGATCCTGTCCCGCGAGGAGCCGCGCGACGTGGTCATCGGCGTGCCGGGCTTCGACCACGAGCAGAAGCGCGCGATCAGCGCCACCGTCGGCGACGTGCGCATCGTCAACCTGTATGTGGTCAATGGCCAGGACATCGGCACGCCCAAGTACGAATTCAAACTGGAATGGCTGGCCGCCGTGCGCGCCTGGCTGGAACAGGAAATCCGCACCCATCCGAACCTGGTGGTGCTGGGCGACTTCAACATCGCCCCGGACGAACGCGACGTGCACGACCCGGCGGTGTGGAACGACAGCCACATCCTCACCTCGGCGCCGGAACGCGCCGCGCTGCAGGACCTCCTGCGCGTCGGCCTGCACGACGGCTTCCGCGTGCTGCACGGCGACGGCGGCATCTTCAGCTGGTGGGACTACCGCCAGGCCGCGTTCCGCCGCAACCTCGGCCTGCGCATCGACCTGACCCTGGTCTCGGATGCGTTGCGCCCGCGCGTGGGCGCCGCCGGCATCGACCGAGAACCGCGCACCTGGGAGCGCCCCAGCGACCATGCCCCGGCCTGGATCGAACTGGCCGGCTGAGCTTGCGGAGCGGCTCCGCCACCCCCATAACGACGAAGGCCCGGCCAAAGCCGGGCCCCCGCCGCCTCGTCGCAGGCGTGGCGCCAGTCAGCGCACCCGGCCGCGGGTGAACAGGTTGACGATGGCCAGCAGGATCACCGCGCCGACGATCGAGAACAGGAAGGTGCGGATGGTGATGGCCTCGTTGATGCCGCCACCGAAGATCCAGCCTGCCAGCACCGCGCCGACGATGCCGACGATGATGTTGAGCAGGATGCCCTGCTGCGCGTCGCGCCGCATGATGAGGCTGGCCAGCCAGCCGACGATGCCGCCCACGATCAACCAGATGATGATGCCCATGCTGTCCGTCTCCTTGGTTCCGCGAAGTTCACCCCGGCTGGCGGGGTGTGCGCGGCCATCAGACGCGCCATGGCGTGAAGCGGCCGTATATCCGTTATTCCGCAGGTGCAGCAAAAGGAACGCACGCAGGTGAGCACGCCACTGGCGCAATGGCGATTCGGTCCGGTGCAGGTGCACGCGCTGCCGCACGTGCAGGGCCTGCGCGGCGAGCCGCGGGTGCGCGAGCTGCTCGCGCAGTGGCTGGGCGCGCCCGACATGCCCCCACCGCTGCAGCGCGACGCGCACGGCCGTCCACGCCTGCTCGCGCCGCACGCGCAACGCGATGCCGGCTGGAGCCACAGCGGCGAACGCCTGCTGCTGGCCGTGGGCGAAGGCGTCACCCTGGGCGTGGACCTGGAGTGCCAGCGGCCGCGCCCTCGTGCGCTGGAACTGGCGCGGCGCTACTTCACCGAACGCGAGGCGCGGCGCCTGCAGTCGTTCGACGATCAATGGCGCGAGCTGGCCTTCCTGCGGCTTTGGTGCGCGAAGGAGGCGGTGCTCAAGGCGCATGGCCGCGGCCTGGCCTTCGGCCTGCACCGGCTGGAGTTCGGCAGCGAGGACGACGCGCCCGACGCCCCGCTGCGCCTGCTGGCCAGCGACCCGGAACTTGGCCACGCCTCGGAGTGGCACCTGCACGAATGGAACCCCGAGCCGGGCTACCTGGCCGCCCTGGCCTGGCGCCCGCGCTGAGGCCGCCCGCGGGCTCGCCGCCCCATCGGCGATAATCCGCCCATGGAAACCCCCTTCTCCCCCGCCCTGCGCCAGCGCCTGGACGACGGCCTGGCCGCGCTGGGCCTGGACCGCGCCTTGGCCGCGCCGCTGCTGGATTACCTCGCGCTGCTGCTGCGCTGGAACCGCACCTACAACCTCACCGCGATCCGCGACCCGGACGAGATGGTGACCCGCCACCTGCTCGACTCGCTGGCCATGCACCGGTTCGTGCAGCCCGGCGCGCTGGCCGACCTGGGCACCGGCCCCGGCCTGCCCGGCATCCCGCTGGCGATCGTGCGCCCGGACCTGCAGGTCACCCTGGTGGAGAGCAACGGCAAGAAGGCGCGGTTCCTTCGCGAAGCGGTGCGCCAGCTCAGGCTGGGCAATGCCCGCGTGGCGGAGTCGCGCGCCGAGGCGGTGGCCGAACCGGGCGCCTACGCCCAGATCACCGCCCGCGCCCTGGACACCCTGGCCGGCATCCTCGAGGTCGGCGGCCACCTGCTGGCCCCGCACGGCCGGCTGCTGGCGATGAAGGGCGTCTACCCGGCCGAGGAGATCGCCGCGCTGCCGGCCGGATGGGCCGCGCTGGCGGTGCATCCGCTGGTCGTCCCGGGGCTGGAGGCGGAGCGCCACCTGGTCGAGGTGGGCCGGGCGGCGTGAAATCCGCATAATGGCCCGCTCCGGACCCTGCGCGTCCGTCGTCCCCGAGGCAGAGCACCCATGGCCCGCATCATCGCCATCGCCAACCAGAAGGGCGGCGTAGGCAAGACCACCACGGCGGTCAACCTTGCCGCCGCGCTGGCGCGCGCGCCCAAGCGCGTGCTGCTGGTCGACCTCGACGCCCAGGGCAACGCGACCATGGGCAGCGGCGTGGACAAGCGCGAGGTGGAGTCCTCCACCTGCGACCTGCTGCTGGGCGAGAGCGACGCCCGCTCGATCCGGGTGGCCACGGCCGAAGGCTTCGACCTGCTGCCGGGCAACATCGACCTGACCGCGGCCGAGATCCAGCTGATGGAGTTGGACGACCGCGAGCAGAAGCTCAAGGCCGCGCTGGAACCGCTGCGCGGCGAATACGACTTCATCATCATCGACTGCCCGCCGGCGCTGTCGCTGCTGACCCTCAACGCGCTGACCGCCGCCGACTCGGTGATCGTGCCGATGCAGTGCGAGTACTACGCGCTGGAGGGCCTGAGCGCGCTGATGGAGACCATCGAGGCGCTGCGCCAGCGGCTCAACCAGGGCCTGGAGATCGAAGGGGTGCTGCGGACCATGTTCGACGTGCGCAACAACCTGGCCAATGCGGTGTCGGCCGAGCTGACCTCGCATTTCGGCGACCGCGTGTTCCGCACCATCGTGCCGCGCAACGTGCGCCTGGCCGAAGCGCCCAGCCATGGCCAGAGCATCGTCGGCTACGACAGCGCCTCCCGCGGCGGCGTGGCCTACCTGGGCCTGGCCGGCGAGGTGATCCGGCGCCAGACCGAGCGCGAGCGCGCCGCCCGCGCCACCGCCACCGTCCCGGCGGAGGCGCTCTGATGAGTGCAGCGAAGAAGCGCGGCCTGGGCCGCGGACTGGAAGCCCTGCTCGGCCCCAAGGGCGCCGCGGCCGCCGCCGCGTCGCCGGCCGCTACCCTGCCGGAACAGATCGAACAGCCGCAGCCGGGCGACGTGCTGCGCACCCTGCCGGTGGGCCAGCTGCAGCCGGGCAAGTACCAGCCACGCCGCGACATGGACCCGGAAAAGCTCGAGGAGCTGTCCGCCTCGATCAAGGCCCAGGGCGTGATCCAGCCGATCGTGGTGCGCGAGCTGGCCCCGGACCAGTACGAGATCGTCGCCGGCGAACGCCGCTGGCGCGCCTCGCAGCTGGCCGGCCTGGCCGAGGTGCCGGTGGTCCTGCGCGAACTGGACGATCGCACGGTCATCGCCATGGCGCTGATCGAGAACATCCAGCGCGAGGACCTCAACCCGCTGGAGGAGGCCCAGGCCCTGCAGCGGCTGATCGACGAGTTCTCGCTGACCCACGCCGAGGCCGCCGCCGCGGTCGGCCGGTCGCGCGCGGCGGTGTCCAACCTGCTGCGCCTGCTCGACCTGCCGCCGGCGATCCGCGCCCTGGTCGAGGCCCGCCGCCTGGAGATGGGCCACGCCCGCGCCCTGCTGACCCTGTCGCCGGAACTGGCCAGCAAGCTGGCCTACGAGGCGGCCGAGAACGGCTGGTCGGTGCGCGAGGTCGAGCACCGCGCCCAGCAGTTCGCCGCCGGCAAGGTGCCGGTGACCGGCAAGGCCGCGCGCAAGTCCGCCGCGCGCACCCAGCAGCCGGACATCGCCGCGCTGGAAACCGAGCTGTCCGAGACCCTCGGCGCGAAGGTGGCGATCGCCCACGGCCGCGCCGGCAAGGGCAAGCTGGTGATCCACTACACGGACCTGGACACGCTCGACGGCGTGCTCGAGCGCCTGCGCAACCGCCAGGCCTGAGCCCGGGCAACCGGCCATGCCCGGTCCCGGGCGTGTGCATTCCACGTTCATCCGGTGCTTGCGACAATGCCGCGCCGTGACGGGCCCGCCCGCGGGACCGGCGGCGGCGCGCCGGTCGCGCCCGGCATGCACCCTCTCCTGCAAGCGACGCCATGATCCCACCCGAGCTCTCCGTCGTCGTTCCGGTCTTCAACGAACGCGACAACATCGCCCCGCTGGTGGGGGAGATCGTCGCCGCGCTGCGCGGACGCATCGCCTTCGAGATCGTCTACGTCGACGACCATTCGCGCGACGATTCGCTGGCGGTGCTGGAGTCGCTCAAGCCCAAGGTGCCGGAGCTGCGCGTGCTGCACCACGTGGTGCAGAGCGGGCAGAGCACGGCGGTGCGCAACGGGGTCAAGGCGGCGCGCGGGGCGTGGATCGCCACCCTCGACGGCGACGGCCAGAACGATCCGGCCGACATCCCGAAGCTGCTGGCCGCGCGCGACGCGGCGCCGGCGGAGGTGAAGCTGTTCGCCGGCTGGCGGGTGGACCGCAAGGATTCCGGCTCCAAGCGCTGGGCCAGCCGCTGGGCCAACCGGATCCGCGCGCGCATGCTGCGCGACGACACCCCGGACACCGGCTGCGGGATCAAGCTGTTCGAGCGCGAGGTGTTCCTCGACCTGCCCTATTTCGACCACATGCACCGCTACCTGCCGGCGCTGGTCCAGCGCGCGGGGTGGAAGACGGTGAGCGTGCCGGTGGCGCACCGGCCGCGTACCGCCGGGGTGTCCAAGTACAACAACCTGGGCCGGGCCCTGGTCGGTATCCGCGACCTGCGTGGCGTGGCCTGGCTGATCACGCGCAGTCGCCGTACGGCGGTGGAGGAGCGTTGAGATGGTGGAACTGCACCTGCTCGACCGGCAGCTGGAGTGGCTGGCCTGGAGCGGCCTGCACGTCACCGGCTGGAAGCTGATCGGCTACACCGGCGCGCTGATGTTCGGGGCGCGCTGGCTGGTCCAGTTCGTCGCCACCCGCCGCGCGGGCAAGCCGGTGATCCCGCGCCTGTTCTGGTACATGAGCGTGGCCGGCAGCCTGATGACCCTCAGCTACTTCCTGTTCTCGGCCAAGCAGGACTCGGTTGGGGTGCTGCAGAACCTGTTCCCCTGCTTCGTGGCCCTCTACAACCTGGTCCTGGATATCCGCCTGCGGGGCTGGCGGCGGCAGCGGGGGTGAGCGGAACATGGCGACGTGCATCCGTCGCCTTGCCCGGGGATCCACCGCCAAGCCCTGGAGCGTTGGGGTGCGCCGGCTTCGGACGGAGCCGCGGCAGCGTGGGGGGCGCCGGGAATGAACGAGGGCGCTGGCGACGTCTGGCGCGTCCCCCCACGCTACCGCGTCTTCGGGTGCTTTCGGGGTATGGCTTCGTTTCTTGCACCCCTCTCCCTCCGGGAGAGGGGCAGGGGTGAGGGTCGGAAGCCCAGCGGCGTCGGAACACCGACCCTCTCCCCAACCCCTCTCCCGATGGGAGAGGGGCTTCCGGGCGGGAACCCGGTTGCAATCAGGCACTTGGCCCTGCATAATGCACGGCTCGCTGCGTCCGTAACCCGGACCGGCGGCCCGGGAACGCGATCCGGGGCCGCCACCGCAGTCGAACCCCTTCCCGCATCGCGTGCGCCTTTCCCACCAGGGAACGGTCGCGGGGCCGCCGTCTCCCGGGCTATGGGCGACACCAGACCTTTCGAGGTGCGTATGTCCCGCGTTTGCCAAGTCACCGGCAAGAGCGTGCAGACCGGCAACAACGTCTCGCACGCAAACAACAAGACCCGCCGCCGTTTCCTCCCCAACCTGCACGAGCGCCGCTTCTGGGTGGCCTCCGAGAACCGTTGGGTGAAGCTGCGTGTTTCCACCGCTGCCCTGCGCACCATCGACAAGAACGGCATCGACTCCGTTCTGGCCGAGCTGCGCGCGCGTGGCGAGAAGATCTGAGGAGTAATCGACCATGGCATCCAAGCGCGACAAGATCCGCCTGATCTCCTCGGCCGGCACCGGCCACTTCTATACCACCGACAAGAACAAGAAGAACACGCCGAACAAGATGGAGATCAAGAAGTACGATCCGACCATCCGCAAGCACGTGATCTACAAGGAAGGCAAGATCAAGTAACTGGTCGCCTCCGCTTGTTCCAGGAAAGCCCGCCTCACGGCGGGCTTTTCTTTTGCCCGCCCGCCGGCCCGGGAAGGGCTTTGCCGCGACCGGCGCCAGCCCGCAGAATCGACCGGTCCCCGCCATGCAGGCGCCCCGATGAGCGACTGGTCCCTCGGCACCCTCCTGCTGGCGCTGGACTGGCTGGTCCGCCTGGCCGCGTTGTGGTGGATCCCCAGCCGCTCGACCCCGGCGGCCGCGCGCAGCTGGCTGCTGCTGGCGTTCTTCCTGCCGCTGGTGGGCCTGCCCCTGTACCTGCTGCTCGGCCAGCCGTGGCTGTCGCGGCAGCGCCGCCAGCGCCAGGACCAGGCCTCGCAGGCGATCCGCGAGGGCCAGCGGCCGCAGCGCGCGCTGCGCTGGCAGCCGCCACCGACCGGGCCGGCCGCCGAGACCGCGCCGCTGGTCGAGCGCCTGGGCGATTTCATGCCGGTGCGCGGCAACGGGGTCGACCTGCTCGACGACTACGACGCCTCGATCGCCCGGCTCATCGCCGACATCGATGCGGCGAAGGTGCGCGTGCACCTGCTGTACTACCTGATGTTCGACGACGCGGTCGGCCAGGCGGTGGCCGATGCGCTGGCGCGCGCGGCCGGGCGCGGGGTGCGCTGCCGGCTGCTGCTGGATGCGGTCGGCGCCAAGCGCGGCTACCGGCGCTTCGCGGGCGGCCTGCGCGCCGCCGGCGTGGAAGTCGAACGGATGATGCCCGGCGGCCTGCGCTGGCGCCGCAGCAGCCGCATGGACCTGCGCAACCACCGCAAGGTCGCGGTGATCGACGACCATGTCGGCTACGTCGGTTCGCAGAACCTGGCCGACGCGGTGTTCGTGCCCGGTCATCCGAACCGCGAACTGGTGGCGCGCTGCCGCGGCCCGATCGTCTCGCACCTGGAGGCGGTGTTCGCCAGCGACTGGTACCTGGAGACCGGACAGATGCTGGAAGTCTCGCCGGTGCGCCCGGTCCACGAGGAGGACGTGGCCGCACAGCTGCTGCCCAGCGGCCCGGCCTACCCGTTCGGCAACGCCGGCGAAACGGTGACCTCGCTGATCCACCTCGCCCAGCACCGGCTGGTGCTGACCACGCCGTACTTCGTGCCCGACGACGCCACCCTGAGCGCGCTGCGCATCGCCGCGCTGTCCGGGGTGGACGTGCAGCTGGTGCTGTCGGCGACCAACAACCAGCGCCTGCTGCTGCTCGCCCAGCAGTCCTACTACGAGGAACTGCTCCGGTCCGGGGTGAAGATCGCGCTGTACCAGCCGCACTTCCTGCACGCCAAGCACCTGAGCGTGGACGACGCCGTGGCCCTGGTCAGCTCGATCAACCTGGACATCCGCTCCTTCGACCTGAACGCCGAGATCGGCCTGCTGTGCTACGACCGCGAGGTGGTGCGGCGGATGCACCGGATCGAGGAGGACTACCTGCTGCATTCGGAGCAGCTGTCGCTGGAGCAGTGGCAGCGCCGGCCGGCCCGGAAACGCAGCCTGGAGGGCCTGGCGCGGCTGGCCGACTCGTTCATGTAGGCCGCCGCCTGGCGGGGCCAGCCGGTAGAATCGGCCCATGCAAGCCCGCTTCGACATCGCGATCGTCGGTGGCGCCGCCGCCGGAACGCTGGCCGCGATCCAGCACCTGCGCCAGGCCACCGCCCCCCTGCGGATCGCGGTGTTCGAGCCCTCGCCGGACCTGGCCGAGGGCGTCGCCTATTCGACCCGTCGGCCCGAGCATCTCCTCAACGTGCCCACCGGGCGGATGAGCGCGCTGCCGGACCGCCCGTCCGACTTCCTGGACTGGTTCGCCGCCCGACCGGAACACGCCGGTGCCTCGCGCGAAGCGCTGGCGCATGGCTACGCGCCGCGCCGCGACTACGCCCGTTACCTGGCCGAGCGGCTGCAGGAAGCGCGCCAGGCCAGCCCGGCTTCGCTGGACGTCCTGCCTTGGCGCATCGAGTCGCTGGGCCGCGAGGCCGAGGGCTGGCGCCTGTCCTCGGCGCAGGGCACGGCCGTGGCCGAACGCGTGGTCCTGGCCGTGGGCAATGCGCAGCGTCCGCTGCCGGTGCGCGGTTCCGGCGCGCTGGCGCGGCCGCGCCTGGTCGACGCCTGGGACTACGCCGGAGTCGCCGGCATCGAGCCTTCCGCCGATGTGTGCATCGTCGGCACCGGCCTGAGCATGGTCGACGTGCTGCTCACCCTGGAGGCGAACGACCACCGCGGGCGCATCCACCTGCTCTCGCGCCACGCGATGCTGCCGCGCGCGCATTCGACCAGCCACGCGGTGGACGAAACATTCGACGTCGATGCCCTGCACCCGCTGGGGGTGCGCGAGCGCCTGCGCCGCCTGCGCCAGGGCATGCGCGATGCCGCCGCCCGTGGCCTGCCCTGGCAGGCAGTGATGGAGAGGCTGCGCCCGCATGGCCAGGCGTTGTGGCGTTCGCTCGGCGAGACCGAGCAGCGCCGCTTCCTGCGCCACGCCGTGCGCTACTGGGACATCCACCGCCACCGCATCGCCCCGGAAGTCGGCGCGATCCTGGCCGACTGGTACGCAGACGGGCGCCTGGTCCTGCACCGCGCGCGCCTGGACATGGCCGTGGCCGGCCAGCGCTGCGTGCAGCTGACCGCGCGCACCCGCGACGGGCGCAGCCTGGTGCTGGACGTGGACCATGTGATCAACGCCACCGGCCTGGAACTGCGCGTGCAGGCCATGCGCAACCCGCTGCTGGAACAGCTGCTGGGCGAAGGCCATGCGCGTCCCGGTCCGCACGGCATCGGCCTGGACGTCGATCGCAAGGGCCGGCTGCTCGACGCCGATGGCCGTCCCCACGAGAACCTGCGCGTGATCGGCAGCCTGCGCATCGGCGAGGCCTGGGAAACGATCGCCGTGCCCGAGCTGCGCGTGCAGGCCGAGACCATCGCCCGCGCGTTCACCGCGAGGCAGGCCACCATCGCCTGACCGGTTGCGGCGCGTCGACGCGCCGGCGGAGTCAATCCGATGCGTCGAGCGCGGCCAGCGCCAGGCGCAACTGTTCGGCCGTCGACAGCCCAATGGGAATCGCCACCACGTCGTCCTCGCCCAGCGGCGGCTCCAGCGTGGCGAACTGGCTGTCCAGCAACGACACCGGCATGTAGTGGCCCCGCCGCGCCGACATGCGCGCGGCGATCAGCGGCGCATCGCCCTGCAGGAACAGGAAGCGCAGCGGCAGGCCGGTGGCGCGCAGCCGGTCGCGATGGCGCCGGCGCAAACCGGAGAACGCCAGCGCCACGCGCTCGCCGGCATCCACGCGCCGCCCCAGGTCCGCGGCGATGCGCGCCACCCATGGCGCACGCATGCGGTCGGTCAGCGGCTGCCCGGAGGCCATGCGTGCCTTCGCCCGCGCACTGTGGAAATCGTCGGCATCGAGGAAGGTTGCCGGCCATGCCGCGGCGACGGCCTGGGCCAGCGTGGTCTTGCCGCTGCCCGATACGCCCATCACGACCGCCACCTTCGGCGTCATGCCGGCAGCTCCACCCGGACTGCGTAGCGGCGACCGGCTTCCACCGTGCGCAGCAGCCCATCCTCCAGCAGCTGGCCGTCCACCGTGACGCGGGGTGCGGCCACGCCAGCGACGCGCTCGATCTCCACCTCCAGCTCCGCGCCGCGGAAGCGCCGCAGCGCCCGGGCGCGTGGCCAGTGCGAAGGCAGCTGCGGCGCGATGCGCAGGCCGTCGCCTTCGCCGCGCAACCCGAACAGGCCTTCGACCAGGCAGCGGTACAGCCAGGCCGCGGTGCCGGTGTTGAACAGCTGGCTGGAACGGCCGGCGGTGCGCGGATGCAGGCGCCACGCGCCGCGGTAGTAGTTGGGCACGAACACCGGCAGCTGTCCGCGCTGCACGCAGTCCTGCGCGTCCGGGCCGGCCAGCATCGCGCGCAGCGTGCGCCAGGCGCGGTCGGCCTCGCCGACGTGGTAGAGGCCGTGCAGGTAGAACGCGGCGGCGTGGTTGTACACCGCGCCGTTCTCGGCCGAGCCCGGGAACTTCTGGGTCAGCCGGCCGACGTCCTCGCGCATGCCGGTGTAGGGCGGATCCAGCATCGCCACGCCCCAAGGCGAGACCAGCTGTGCGTCCACCGCTGCGAGCAGGCGCGTTCGCTTCGCCTCGTCGGCTGCGCCGCTGAGCATCGCCCAGCTCTGCGGGTTGAGGTAGATGCGCCCTTCGCTGTCGACGCGCACGCCGAAGGCCACGCCGTCGTCGGTGATGCCGCGCCCGTACCAGTCGCCGTCCCACAGGTGCCGGTTCATCGCCGCATTGAAGGCCTGCGCGCCGGCCTCGAACTCCGCCGCCTCGGCCTCGCGGCCATGCCGCGCGCAGATCCCGGCCCACAGCCGCAGCGCATGCGCGCTGGCCAGCGACAGCCAGCCGGAGACGCCGCGCCCCTTCCAGCCGACCATGTTCATCGGGTCGCACCAGTCGCCCTGGGCGATCCAGCTCAGGCCGCGTCCGTCGCGCTGCGCCAGCAACCAGCGCATCGCGCGGTCCAGGCGCGTGGCCACGTCGGCGTCTTCGCCGGTGCGGTCGCGCACCATCTCGCGCAACAGCGAGGCATCGCCGGTCTCGTCCAGGTAGGCCTGCAGGAACACCGGCAGCCACACGCAGTGGTCGGTGTGCGGCACCTGGTTGATGTACTTCAGCTCGGCGCCTTCGACCAGGAGGATGCCGTCGGGCATCGCCCCACCCGGCTCCTGCTGCGCCAGCGCGTGCAGGAACGCCGTCCGCGCCGTCGCCGGCCGCAGGTAGGCCATGCCCATGTGGTCCTGCAGGAAGTTGCGGGTCTGCGGATCGGTGGTCAGGCGGTTGGAATCGCCGTGGTAGAAGACCTGGCGCGGCAGCCAGTGGTTGGCGAAGGCGTCCAGCCACGGATCAGGCGTGGCGATGCGCAGGCAACCGCGCGCGTCCTGGAGGTATTCACCGTAGGCCTCGGCCGCAGCGGCGAACGCCTGCGCCGACAGGTGCCGCGCGCGCAGCGCCGCGACCTCGGCGTCGTCATGCGCCGGCGCGAACACGAAGCGGAACTCCTCCACGCCGTCGGGCTCGAGGAAGACGCGGTACTGCAGGATCGCTGCCGGCGTCTCGTACAGCGCATCGCCACCGGCCAGGGTCTCGCGCAGGACGATGGCATCCGGCGCGTGCAGCCCGCCTGCGCCCTCGAACGCGGACTGCTGGGCTTCCCAGGCGTCGGGCACGCGCTCGTGGAGCAGCACGGTCAGGTCCTTGAACTCGCGCTGGCGGAACCAGTCGGCGACCTTCTGGTACGGGGTGACGCTGCTGCACACGATCCCGCCCAGGTCCGGGCGGTAGGCGCCGGACTGGTTCATCCACGACATGTAGCCGACCGGGAAATACGGATACAGGCTCAGCCGGCGCCGGCGCGCGGAGATGTTGCGCACGCGCAACGTCCACAGCTCGGCCACCTCGTCCGGCGGCAGCGACACGCCCAGTTCCACTTCGATGCCGTCGCAGCGCACCGTCCAGCGCGCGTCGGCCAGGCCGACGGAGAAGGCGAAGGATTCGGGCGTGCGGTTCACCGGCGCGTACGGCGCGGAGAACAGCGCGCCGTTCTCCTCGTCGCGCACGTAGCAGAAGCGGCCGGGATGGTGCGCGTAGTACGGCTGCTCCGGCTGCATGAAGGTCTTCGCCTCCAGCACCGGCGCGTGCGCGTACTTGGCCGGCTCCGGCTGCATGAACTGCGCGGTGGCGTAGCCGCGGCAGTTGAGCTGCAGCAGCATGCGCCGGTTCCACAGGAAGGTGGACGCGTTCGGCATGGCGGTGGGACTGTCCAGCACCAACCGGCGGCCGCCTTCCTCGAAGCGGCAGGGACCTGGCATCGTCACCGCTGCGCTCATGCCGCCGCCTCCCGCCGCGCGTCCAGCTCGTGCTGGATCCGCGCCAGCGCGCGGCCGTCCAGCGGATAGGCCAGCATCACCGCCGCCGCCAGCAGCGCGACCACGCCGGGAATCACGGTCAGCAGCAGGGCGATGCCCAGCCGCGAGGCGTCGGTCTGCGCCTGGTTGGCGACGTAGCCCATGCCCGCGAGCACCCACGCGATGACCGCCGAGGCCAGCGCGCCGCCGAGCTTCTGCGAGAACGTTGCCGCGGCGAAGGTCATCGCGGTGGCGCGGCGCCCGGTCTTCCATTCGGTGTAGTCGGCGCAGTCGGCGTACATCGAGAAGGCCAGCGGCGACTTCGGCCCCAGCAGCAGGCCGATGGCGATATTCATCCCCAGCATCGTCCACACCGACGAGGGCGGCACCAGGTACATCGCGCAGCTGAGCACGCCGACCCCGGCCATCAACCCCATCAGCAGGTGCTTCTTGTCGACGAAGCGGGTCATCAGCGGCGTCGACGCCGCACCCACCGCCAGCGCCACCGAATACGTGCCGAGGAACAGCCCGGTCAGTTCCGGCCGCTCGACGTGGTATTTCAGGTAGTACACCAGCGTGCCGCTGCGCATCACGATGGTGACCATGATGACCAGCGCCAGCACGAACAGCACCAGCCACGGCCGGTTGCGCAGCAGGTCGGCGATGTCCTGGCGCACGGCGTGGCTGGCGACCGCCACCGGCTGGATGCGTTCGCGGGTGGTGCCGAACACGGTGGCGAAGCAGGCCACCGCGACCAGTCCGTACAGGCCCAGGGTCAGCTGCCAGCCCAGCGCTTCGTCGCCGCCACCAAGCCAGCGCACCAGGTCCGGGGTCAGCCAGTTGACCACCGTGGTACCGGCGAACGCGGCGATGAAGCGGAAGCTGATCAGCGTGGTGCGCTGCTGGCTGTCGGCGGTCATCACCCCGGACAGCGCCGAGTACGGCATCGCCAGCACGGTGTAGGCCAGCATCATCAGGGTGAAGGTCGCGTACGCCCAGGCCAGGCGACCGCCCGGGCCGAAGTCGGGCACGGTCCAGGTGAGCACGCCGGCGCAGGCCAGCGGCAGCGCGCCGAACAGCAGCCAGGGGCGGAACCGGCCCCAGCGGCTGCGCGTGCGGTCGGCGATCGCGCCCATCAGCGGGTCGGTGACCGCGTCGACCACCTTGGTCACCAGCATCATCGTGCCGACCGCGGCGGCGGCCAGGCCCATCACGTCGGTGTAGAAGATCAGCAGGAAGGCCGAGATGTTGGCCCAGTACAGGTTGAAGCCGAAGTCGCCGATGCCGTAGCCGACCTTCTCGCGCAGCGGCAGGCGCACATCGGTGCCGCCTGCGTCCGTCCCGGTCCGTTCGTGGCCCATGGTCCCTCGCCCTGGAGTGGCAATGGCCGGCCGCGGCGACCATCGCCCGCCCGTACCCTCGCCTGCCTGACAGCGTTGTCGAGATTGCCGGCCCGGGGGCCCACAGGCAAGGGCGTGCGCCGCACTCCGGCCATGCGCCGCAGTACACTCGGGCGTCCAAGGGAGGAGGTACCCGTTGGTTCCGAGCTGGACCCTGCTGCTGGTGTCGGTCGGGTACGCCGCGCTGCTGTTCACGGTGGCGTGGTGGGGCGACCGTCGACCGATGTACCCCGACCGGCCGTGGCTGCGGCCGGTGGTCTACAGCCTCGCACTGGCCGTGTACTGCTCCTCGTGGACCTTCTACGGCGCGGTCGGCAGCGCGGTGCGCAACGGCATCGGCTACCTCCCGATCTACCTGGGCCCGGTGCTGCTGCTCCTGTTCGGCTGGCGGATCATCGAACGCCTGGCGCTGATCGCCCGCAGCCAGAACACCGTCTCCATCGCCGACTTCATCTCCGCCCGCTACGGCCGCTCGCGGCGGCTGGCCGCGCTGGTCACGGTGATCGCGCTGGTCGGCGTGATCCCGTACGTGGCCCTGCAATTCAAGGCGGTGGCGATGAGCCTGACGGTGCTGTCGGGCCAGGACGCCGAGCAGGTCGACATCGCCGCCGACCCGGCGCTGTACGTGGCCCTGCTGATGGCGCTGTTCGCCGCGCTGTTCGGTACCCGCCAGGTCGACGCCACCGAACACCACCACGGCATGATGCTGGCCATCGCCCTGGAGTCGCTGGTCAAGCTGGTGGCGATGGTGGCGGTGGGCGTGTTCGCCTGGAGCTGGCTGGGCGGCAACCGCCTGCACATCGCCGATTCGGCGCGCACGCTGTTCCAGGAAGCGCCGCCGGTGGGCTTCGTCGGGCAGACGCTGCTGAGCTTCCTGGCCATCGTCTGCCTGCCGCGCCAGTTCCAGGTGGCGGTGGTCGAATGCGGCGACGTGGCCGACATCCGCAAGGCGCGCTGGATGTTCAGCGGCTACCTGCTGCTGATCTCGGTGATGGTAGTGCCGATCGCCGCCGCCGGCGTCGTGCTGTTCGGCCCCGCCGGGCACGTGTCGAGCGACACCTTCGTGCTGGCCCTGCCGCTGGCCGAAGGCCGCGATGCGCTGGCGCTGGCCGCCTACGTCGGCGGCTTCTCCGCGGCCACCGGCATGGTGATCGTGGCCAGCATCGCGCTGGCGACGATGGTCAGCAACGACCTGGTCATGCCGCTGCTGCTGCGCCGCGGCTGGGGCGAACGCCATGCCGCCGCGGACGTGGCCTCGCTGGTGCTGTGGGTGCGCCGCCTGGCGATCCTGCTGCTGGCGCTGTGCGCCTACGGCTACTACCGCTGGGTCGGCGGCGACACCACCCTGGCCGCCTACGGCCTGATGGCCTTCGCCGCGGTGGCGCAGTTCGCGCCGGGCCTGATCGGCGGCCTGTACTGGCGCGGCGCCAGCCGCCGTGGCGTGGAGTTCGGCCTGCTCGCCGGCTTCGCCACCTGGATCTACACCCTGCTGCTGCCGGCACTGTCCAACTCCGGCCACCTCGATCCGTCGTGGATCGAGGCCGGTCCGTTCGGCCTGCAGTGGTTGCGACCGCAGCAGCTGTTCGGACTCAGCGGCTGGGATCCGCTGACCCACGGCACGTTCTGGTCGCTGCTGCTCAACAGCGGCGTGATGATGGTGGTCTCGGCGCGCTGGCGCCCCGGCGTGGACGAGCGCCTGCGCATCGCCCCGTTCCTGGATCCGTACGCCGAACGCCAGACCCTTGCGCCGGTGGAGTGGCCGGGCACGGTCAGCATCGGCGACCTGCAGGCGCTGGCGATCCGCATCGTCGGCGAACGCCATGCCCGCCGTGCCTTCGCCGACCAGGCCGTGACCCTCGGCCGCGAACTGCAGCCCACCGCGGCCGCCGACCGCGCCTGGATCCAGTTCACCGAGCGCCTGCTGGCCGCGTCGATCGGCGCCGCCTCCGCGCGCCTGGTGCTGACCAGCGTGCTGCGCGGCTCCGGCATGCACCTGAGCGAGGTGATGGCGCTGCTGGACGAGGCCGGCCAGGAGCTGCGCTTCAACCGCGAGATCCTCTCCACCACGCTGGAGAACATCAGCGCCGGCGTCAGCGTGGTCGACCCGGACATGCGCCTGGTCGCGTGGAACGGCCGCTACCAGTCGATGTTCGGCTATCCGCCGGGCATGCTCTACGTCGGCCGCCCGGTCGCCGACCTGATCCGCTACAACGCCGAGCGCGGCGAGCTGGGCGAAGGCAACATCGAACAGCACATCCGCAAGCGCATCGAGCACATGCGCGCCGGCACCCCGCACGTGTTCGAGCGCGTGCGCAGCGACGGCACGGTGATCGAGATGCGCGGCCAGGCCCTGCCCGGCGGCGGCTACGTCACCAGCTACAACGACATCACCGCCTACAAGCACGCCGAACAGGCGCTGCGCGAGGCCAACGAAACCCTGGAACAGCGCGTGGCCGAGCGCACCCGCGAAGCGGAGCATGCGCAGCAGTCGCGCACCCGCTTCCTGGCCGCGATCAGCCATGACGTGCTGCAGCCGCTCAATGCCGCGCGCCTGTTCGCCTCGGCGCTGCGCGACGGGCGCCAGGACCCGGAGGAACAGCGCCACCTCGCCGAGCGCGTCGACGCCTCGCTGCGCGCGGCCGAGGAACTGCTCGACGGCCTGCTCGACGTCTCGCGCCTGGACACCGGCGCGCTGCAGGCCGAGATCACCGTGTTCGACGCCGCCGAACTGCTGCGCGACCTGGCGGCGCAGTACGCCCCGGTCGCCGCCGGCCGCGGCCTGGACCTGCGCGTGCACGCGCGCAGCTGCCCGGTGCGCAGCGACCGCCGGCTGTTGCGCCGCGTGCTGCAGAACTTCCTCGCCAACGCCCTGCGCTACACCCGCCAGGGGCGGATCGTGATGGGCATGCGCGCGCGCGGCAGCGCCGCGGTGCTGCAGGTCTGGGACACCGGGCCGGGCATCCCCGAGCAGCACATGCGCCAGATCTACGACGAGTTCCACCGCTACCAGCAGCCGTTCGACTGGGGCGAGCGCGGCCTCGGCCTGGGCCTGTCGATCTGCCAGCGCATCTCGCGCCTGCTCGAGCACGGCCTGGACGCGCACAGCGAGGTGGGCCGCGGCAGCATGTTCTCGATCACCGTGCCGCGTGTGGACGCTCTGCCGGCCGCGCCGGTGCGGCCGCTCGCCGGCCTGCCCGCTTCCGGTTCGCTGGCCGGGCTGCGCGTGCTGTGCGTGGACAACGACAGCGAGATCCTCGACGGCATGCGCGTGCTGCTGTCGCGCTGGCAGGCGGTGGCGATCACCGCCAGCACCGTGGACGAGGCGCTGGCGCGCATGGCCGACAGCGCGCCGCAGGCGATGCTGGTCGACTACCACCTGCACGACCGCCTCGACGGCCTCGACACGCTGGATGCGCTGCGCACCGCCGGCGGCCGCATCCCCGGTGCGCTGCTCACCGCCGACGGCCGCGACGAACTCAAGCGCCAGGCGCGCCAGCGCGGCTACCGCCTGCTTACCAAGCCGGTGAAGCCGGCCTCGCTGCGCGCGTGGCTGGCCGCGCAGGTGGGCACGTCCGAACGGGCCGACGCCGGCGCCTGAACCGGCGTGCTTGACCCTGGGGTCGCTTCAGGGTTTGCAATGGACCCTCGCGCCTGTCGCGCCGTCTGGTGCTGGCCTTTCGCTGGCGCCACCCCGCCCCGTCGCCCATCCTGTCCGGCATGACCCGTCCCCTGCGCCCGTCCCTTCCATCCGTCCCCGAGCCTGTTTCGCCGGGCCGGCGCCGCTTCGTGCAGGGCATGGCCTTCGCCGGCCTGGCCGGCAGCGGCCTGCTGCGCCTGCCTGCGCATGCCGCCAACGCGGCTGCACCGGTGGAGCTGCGCGGCACCGCGTTCGACCTGGCCATCGGCGCCAGCCCGGTGAACATCACCGGCCGCGCGCGCCAGGCGATCACCGTCAACGGCAGCCTGCCGGCGCCGGTCCTGCGCTGGCGCGAAGGCGACACGGTCAGCGTGCGCGTGGCCAACCACCTGGCCGGCGTGCCGACCTCGGTGCACTGGCACGGCATCCTGCTGCCGGCGAACATGGACGGCGTTCCCGGCATGAGCTTCGACGGCATCGCCCCGGGCGAGTCGTGGCTGTACCGGTTCACCCTGAAGCAGTCGGGCACCTACTGGTACCACAGCCATTCGCTGTTCCAGGAGCAGGCCGGCCTGTACGGCGCGATCATCGTCGACCCGCTGCAGCCCCCGCCCTACCACTACGACCGCGAGCACGTGCTGCTGCTGTCGGACTGGACCGATCTGGAGCCGGCCGCGCTGTTCCGCCGCCTGAAGAAGGCGCCATCGTTCGACAACCACTACAAGCGCACCGCCGGCGACTTCCTGCGCGACGTGCGCGAGGACGGCTGGCGCGCGACCCTCGCCGACCGCGGCATGTGGGGCCGGATGCGGATGACGCCCAGCGACCTGTCCGACGTCAACGGCCATACCTACACCTACCTGCTCAACGGCCTGCCGCCAGCAGGCAACTGGACCGGCCTGTTCCGCCCCGGCGAGAGGGTCCTGCTACGCCTCATCAACGCCGGCGCGATGACCTATTTCGACGTGCGCATCCCCGGGCTGAGGATGACCGTGGTCGCCGCCGACGGCCAGTACGTGCATCCGTTGACGGTGGACGAGCTGCGCATCGGCGCGGCGGAGACCTACGACGTGATCGTCGAACCGGCCGGGCAGGACGCCTACACGATCTTCGCCCAGGACATGGGCCGCACCGGCTTTGCCCGCGGCACCCTCGCCGTGCAGCCGGGGCTGGCGGCGCCGGTACCGGTGCCCGATCCGCGGCCGCTGCTGACGATGCAGGACATGGCACATGGCGACCATGGCAGCCACGGCCCCGGCAAGGGCATGGAAGGCGGCTGCGGCGCGATGATGGCCGAGGGCGGATGTGGCGCGGCGATGCACGGCGCGCACGCCGGACATGGTGTCGCGAAGCCGGTGGCGCATCCGCCCAGCGAGGCCGGCAATCCGCTGGTGGACATGCAGTCCTCGCCCACCGGTCCGCGCCTGGACGATCCGGGCGTCGGCCTGCGCGGGAACGGCCGCCGCGTACTCACCTACGCCGACCTGCGCAGCCTGTCCGGCGATCCCGATGGTCGCGATCCCGGGCGCGAAGTGGAGCTGCACCTGACCGGGCACATGGAGAAGTTCGCCTGGTCGTTCAACGGTATCCCGTTCGCCTCGGCCGAACCGCTGCGCCTCAACTACGGCGAGCGCCTGCGCGTGGTGCTGGTCAACGACACGATGATGCACCACCCGATCCACCTGCACGGCCTGTGGAGCGACCTGGAGGATGCCGATGGCGCGTTCCAGGTACGCAAGCACACGATCGACATGCCGCCGGGCACGCGCCGCAGCTACCGCGTGCGCGCCGACGCGCTGGGCCGCTGGGCCTACCACTGCCACCTGCTCTACCACATGGAGGCGGGGATGATGCGCGAGGTGCGCGTGGAGGAGCGGGCATGAGCCACGCCACCAGCTCGCTCGCGCTGTACATCGCGTTGGCGCTGGCGCCGTCGGCTGCGCTGGCGCAGGAGTCGCATGCACACCACCCGCATGTCGGCCATGCGGGAGCGGAAAGCACATCGAATCCGCGTCCGGCCAAGGCGCCGCACGCGGGCCACGATGCGCATGCAGCGCACGACATGCATGATTCGCATGCGGGCCATGCCGCGGAAAACGCGCATGACCAGCACGCCGCGAGCTCCGCGCACGACGGGCATGCCGGGCACGAACCGCATGACGCGCACGCGGCGCGCAACTCCCACGCTGGTCACGCAGGCCACGCAGGCCACGCCGGCCACGACATGCCTGCGCCCGCCGGCGCCGCCGCGACGGATCCGCACGCCAGACATGCCACGGCGCCGGGTGCGCCCGTCGAGCCCATCCCCGTGCCGACCGACGCCGATCGCGCCGCCGCGTTCCCGCCGCTGGCGCACGCGCATGTCCATGGCGGCGGCATCCACAGCCTGGTCCGCTTCAACCGTTTCGAAGCCTGGGACGCGGATCCCGGGCGCGGCCAGGCCTGGGAAGGCAAGGCCTGGATCGGCGGCGACGTGCACCGGCTGTGGCTGCGCAGCGAAGGCGAGCGCGAGCATGGCCACACCGCCTCGGCCGACCTCGAAGTGCTGTACGGGCGCGGCATCAGCGCTTGGTGGGACCTGCTTGCCGGCGTGCGCCACGACTTCAAGGCAGGCCCGTCGCAGAGTTGGGCGGCGATCGGCGTTCAGGGCATGGCGCCGTACAAGTTCGAACTGAGCGCCACCGCCTACCTCGGCGAGCGCGGCCACAGCGCGCTGCGGGCGGAGGTGGAGTACGAGCTGCCACTCACCAGCCGCCTGGTGCTGCAGCCGATGGTCGAGGTGGAACTGCATGGCCGCAACGATGCCCGGCGCGGCACCGGTTCCGGCCTCTCCACCGCGGAGGCGGGCCTGCGCCTGCGCTACGAGCTCGACCGGCGCTTCGCGCCCTACGTCGGCCTGGTCCACGAACACAGCTTCGGCAACACCGCCGACTACCGCCGCAGCGAAGGCGAGCCGGTGAGCGACACGCGCTGGGTGGTCGGCGTGCGCTGGTGGTTCTGAGACCAGCCGCGACAACGACTCCTGCTCTCCACATCCCGCCGGTTCCGTCTGCGCCGGCCACGGGCGCCGGAGCGCTGCAGGCCGCACGCAGCTTGGGCGCCGGACCAGATGTCAGACTTTTCTTACCCCAGCGCGCGCACTGATCCGATAGGCTCGGCCGGCGGTTCCGGCCGATACTGTGTCGCCAGCAACGCGCGGCGCCGGCCTATGGCCCAGGCAGTACTTCCCGACGCGTGTCCCGCAAGGATGCGGGGCAGCTGGCCTCACAGGTAAGGCTCCTCCCCCGGAGGCCCGTCATGGCCGAGCCCGTCATTTCCCTGCGTGAATGCGCCCAAGGCTGGCGCGTGTTCCAAGGCGAGAATCCCCTGTTCTGGTTCCCCAGCTACGACCAGGCCATGCGCACCGCGCGCCTGATCGCCTCCGTACAGGCGGACATCCACGACGCCGACACCTCGATCGAGATGCGCCTGCTCGGCGAACGCCCGGTGCTGGTGGCGACCTGCACGCCGGGCCACTAGGCAGCGTCGTCCGAAGGACGGCCGGCACCCGGGATTTTCCGGTACAGCTCCCCACGCCTCGACCAGCTGCGCCAAGCGGGTCCACGCATGGTGCGTCTGGAAGCTTGCCGGATGGCTGTCCCAACCGGTCCGCCCGTCTCCTGCCAGCGCGATGCTTGCTCTGGATCAATGCCCGTCACGCAGGGCAGGGCCAGACTGGTGGTGTGGGAATCGCCCGGCGTGCATGATCGCCATCGGCAGGCCACTGCACCGGACGGTGACCGCATGCGGCCGGTCGTGGCGGTCCCGCACACGGTTGAATCGGCGCATGTTCGATCGCGCTTCCCGGCGCACCTGCAGTACCGGTTCGTCGCCCGCACCGCGGGCATCGTTTCCGATCACGGAGCATGCAGGGATGAAGAGGATCGCGTGGACCTTCTGGGTCTTCCTGCTGGTGTTGAGCGTGTTGTGGCTGCTGGCCGACACGCTCTGGCCTGCGCAGCGGGACTACTTCGCTTTCCGCACCGTCTGGGTCCAGTACAGCGGCGTGCTGGCCATCGGCGTGATGTCGCTGGCGATGGTGCTGGCGACACGTCCCATGTGGCTGGAACCGCGCCTCGGCGGCCTGGACAAGCTCTACCGCCTGCACAAGTGGCTGGGCATCGCCGCGCTGGCCACCGCCACGGTGCACTGGTTGTGGGCGCAGGGCACCAAGTGGGCCGTGGGCTGGGGCTGGCTGGTGCGTCCGCCGCGCAAGCCGCGGGCGCCGGACGATTCGCTGGGGATCGTCGAGTCGACGCTGCGCGGCTGGCGCGGGCTCGCCGAGGACCTCGGCGAATGGGCCTTCTACATCTCTGTCGCGCTGCTGGTGCTGGCGCTGCTCAAGCGCTTTCCCTACCGCTGGTTCGCGAAGACGCACCGCTGGATGGCGGTGGTCTACCTGGTACTGGTCTTCCATGCGCTTGTGTTGGCGAAGTTCGCCTACTGGACGCAGCCGGTGGGGTGGGCACTGGCCGCACTGCTCGCCAGCGGCACGGTGTCCGCGCTGTGGATCCTGCTGGGACGCACGGGTGCAAGGCGCACCGCACATGGCGTGGTCGAATCGCTGCAGCGCTATCCCGCGCTGGGCGTGCTCGAGACCACGCTGCGGATGGAGGAAGGGTGGCGGGGCCACAAGCCCGGGCAGTTCGCGTTCGCCACGTCCAATCCCGAGGAAGGCGCACATCCGTACACGCTGGCCTCGGCCTGGCATGCGGCGGACGGACACATCACCTTCATCACCAAGGCCCTCGGCGACCACACCCGCGAACTGCCGCAGCGCCTGCGTGTCGGCGACCGGGTCAAGGTGGAAGGTCCGTACGGGTGCTTCACTTTCGACGACGCGCGTCCGCGCCAGCTCTGGATCGGCGCGGGCATCGGCATTACCCCGTTCATCGCACGCCTGAAGTTCCTTTCCCGGAACCGGCAGCACGACCCGCGGCCGATCGACCTGTTCCACCCGAGCAGCGTCCTCGACCCGGTGGCCATCGGCAAGCTGCGCGCCGACTGCGAGGCGGCGGGCGTCACCCTGCACCTGTTCTGCGGCCCCGACAGCGAACGCCTGACCGGCGAACGCCTGCGCCAGCGGGTGCCCGGCTGGAAGGAAACCAGCGTGTGGTTCTGCGGGCCGGCCGACTTCGGCCACTCCCTGCGCGCCGACCTGGTCGCCCACGGCCTGCCGCAGGAAGCGTTCCACCAGGAGATGTTCGAGATGCGCTGAACCGGCGACCGTGGCGAAGGCTCCCAGGCGGGGTGTTCTTGAGAACATAAGTTGGCCGCCCCTTGAGAGCATAAGTTGACCGTGCGTCCCGCCGCGCCATATATGGGACGATCTCCTGGGTGGCGGGGCATGCGAGCAGTGGCAGCTGCTCTCTCCCTAGATACAAAGTGGGCGGGCCCCGAGGGCCGACAGCTGGTTGGCCCCCGCCCTTGTGAACCATATCTTAGGTGTCCGCGACCAGCGGAGGTTACAAGGCATTGGCAGCCGTGACTGAGGCTTATCCCCCAGATGGACCGATTAGGCGTGGATCGACATCCCCTGTCTAAACTAGTAGGCCAGATGCACCACTCTACCCTCGCCGTCGTCATTAGGTTGGCGAAACGACTTGGGATGAAGGAACCGCCGCGAGGTGGTTTTTTCATTCTTGAGGAACGAATGTGTGTACGCCAATCGACACCACCGCCCGCACCGGTTCCCGCCCAAGCTAGTGAACACGGCGCAGCCATCGAAGACGAAGTCATAGGCGCAGACCTGGTTCGGCCGCATGGCGGGCAACGGCCGGCGACGAGAGGCGGCCTTGCGCGGCCGCTTCTTTGGCACCCGCAGCCTGGCTTGCCGTCGTAGTAGGCGGAACATCCGACCCGAGCACGTCCGGAAACATTCACACTATAAGTAGACGTGGATGCGGCGACAGCCGAACCGCTGGTACATCGCAGCGTACTGGTTCATTCGTTCGATCACCAGGGCATTCTTGGCTGGCTGGGTAGCGATGAAACCGAGCGTCGAGCGTAGCCTACCCAGAAGTGCATAGGTACGGTGTGTACTGATTCCGCGATCGACCAAGATCGGAACTAGGGCGCGTCGTGCCGGGGCGCTCACCACATTCTTGCAACGACTTCCTTCATGAGCTCGATCTCGAGGTCGCGCTAGACCATCAGCTTCTCCGGCCGTACGTTCTCTGCTGCAGGCCGCGCAGCTCCTTCACGTCGACCGCCTCCAACTGGCGGTACCGCTTGCGCAACGCGTGCAGCGTCTGCTCGCTCACGCCGTGCAGTTGGCCTCCTCCACAATCAATCGGCGCCTTGTCGGCCTCGCGCAGGATCTTGACCATTTGGGCTTCGGTGAATCGCGATTTGTGCATGGACTCCTTGCGCTGTCGGCAGCCATCTTCTCAACCTTCAACTGATCCGACCGGAATGTCACTTCAATGGCCGTCTGCGCGACAAATGCCCAATGAGCACCGCTGCAACGCTGCGGCACCTCGCACCGGGGTCGACACCTAGCGGAGAGCGTAAGGTCAGGAGTAAGCGACGAAACGTTTGAACGGCCTGATCCTGACCGCCCATGCCTAAACAGTTGGCGGTCAAAGCCGATACGATGAAATCCGGATTCTGAACAGCGCCGCCAGCGGGGGACGTTGCTCCCTACCAGGGCAGCCTAGTCGTCTATAAGTCCGAGGGAGGAGTGGCGAGCAAACGCTCGCCACTCCTGAGGTCACCTCTTGTACTTAGAGGCAAGCCAGCGCCATGCGAATGGTGCACTGGCTGCACAGATCAGCCCCGCCGACAATGACAGCCACCTGATCCAAGACGGAAAATAATCCCGCCCGTCGAACACGATCGCCGGGAGAAAAATGCGTACAAAAACAAAAGAAACAACCGACACAAGAAACACTGTCGCGCCTACGCGATTCGCATTCATGTGAAAGGGGCCTCGTGAGCGATCACACCGATTTGCAGTTTACCGTAACCGTGCCCCCGCTGACAGTACTCGTGCACTCAAGCCGACCGGTGTTCGGACCGGTAACAGGAATGCCCAACATGTTCATTCGCATGATGAAGTCGCCCAGAGTTTCGGGGCTTCCGACAAAATCATAGATGATGGTTGAACCTTCCCCCCCCGGCAACGTCAATCACCGTCTCGGGGATACGGTTACCTAGCTTGTCTCTCGCGGACCCCTTCACGAAAACGAATTTCATTGTCCCGTAATCCCAACGGTATGTAGCCGTGCTTCCGTCGGAAATCCTTACATTAACCACTACTTCAAACGCGCTGAATCCTGTTATGTAGGTTGAAAGATTCCAAAATTCCTGTTTGAACATCGCCTGCGTGCCTTGGAGATAGGCGCCGACCGCTTCTTGCATCTGGGGGTACTGCACGAGCTCATACCCGTCGTTAGGCATGTTCGGGTCGGAGATGATTGGTACATTCGCAACCGACATCGCCTGTATGTAGTTAGCGAAGTTTTGAACGACCGGCTCGACGTCTTGTGGTTCAGCCATGCCAAACGTTACGCATCCAATCGGAACCTCGTATGGATTTGGCACGCACTGGAACTCGGGGTTGAGGTACTCGCGATACAGCACGAACTTCCCGACGAGACCGGTGCTGCGGTTGATGTAGTACCGAACCTCGCTAAAGGGAACTGGTCCTTCTCCCGAAGCTTCAGAGAAAGCGCGTTGCTCCATTTCCGCATAGGTGCAACCTACGCAGTCCACCGTCGTCGCGGTGGCAGTATCGACGCCCAGAAAACCCGAAAGGGCGAGCGTCGCAAACGCAACAGCCTTGATTGGCTTCATTCCACACTCCGTTGAATAAAGTGAGCGATTGCTCCCAGTTCCGAGACCTGATCCAGAAGCTCATTCCGCACACAGCAAGGAGAGGCGCGTTTGAGTGCTCCCACCGAGTGCGGCGCTCTCCGCTGAGCTGAGGTGAGGAGGTCAGAAAAACGAGCGAGTGTATGCTGCACCGATGCTGTGCACACGGCATGCCTCGGAGCAAAGCAAGACCCCCACTCAAACCCTCCGGTCGTTCCCCAACGCGAGAGCTGTTTGCGAGACTACAGTCTCGATTAACTGTTCTTCTGTGATCTTTAGCTCAGTCTTGAGAAAGTGAGAAATTCCCCTCTTTAGCGCCGAATCGGCTCAACTGCGCGGAATGAACGCCCATACTCATCCGTAAGATTTGCCGCCTCCTGCGGGTTGCGGATGACCGTCGGCGTCAGCAGCACGATCACCTCTTCGCGACTGCTGTTTGCCACCTGTCGCCCGAACAGTCCACCGAGCACGGGCAACCGGCTCAGGCCAGGCACGCCCGATGAACCCTTGTCGGCCCCCTGGCTGATAAGTCCCGCCAGCATGATCGTGTCGCCTGCGCGGATCGCCGCTTCGGTCTTCAGGCGGCGCGTATCGATGCGAACGTTGCCGTTCTCATCGGCGTCCGCTTGGGAGCCGGGGGTGCTGATCTCCTGCACGATGTCCAGGAACACCATCCCGTCCCTGGTCACGCGCGGACGGACCTTGAGGATGATGCCGGTATCCAAGTACTGGACTTGTGTGTAGCGGTTGTCGCTGACGCCGGGCATGACCGATACCGAGGTCACCGGTATCTGGCTGCCGACGATGAACGTGGCTTCGGCGTTGTTGCGCACGACGACCGATGGGGTCTGCAGCAGCTGCACGTCGGTGACCTTGTCCAGCGCGCTGATGACCGCGGCCGCATTGCGCCCAAGGAAAGTCCACCCCAGGCCGTTGTTGGTTACGCTGCCGGCGATGTCGCCCCAGATGGTACGGCCCAGGGCGTTCGGCAATCCGGCACCGGCCGGAGGATCGGCGGTGACGGCGTTCTCGAAGTACCAGTTGACGCCGTAGCTCAGCTCGCCGGTGAGCTTGACCTCAGCCACCTGTGCTTCGATATGCACCTGCATGGGCATCACGTCCAGCTTCTCGATCACTTCCCGGATCGAGCGCCATGCAGCGGGGCTCGAGCGGACCAGCAGCGAGTTGGTTTCTTCCACCGCGGACACGCCGACGCGGTCGCCGTCCACCTCCAGGGTCAGGCTCGTGTTTCCGTTGCCCTGCGGGTTCAACTGCAGGTCGCCATCGGCCAGGCCGTCACCGGATCCGTTGTGACCGAATCCCACCGTGCTGCCGCGCTGCTCCACGCCACCGCTGTTGATCTGCACCGGCGTCGCGCCCGGCGCCAACGCAGGCGATGCGGCTTGCGACCCCCTGCCAACCGACCCGATCCCGTACACCTCTGCCAGCCGCTCGGCCAGGTCGCGCGCCTTGATGTACTTCAGTTCATGCGAGTAGAGTCGCGAGCCGATCCCGGTGCTGTCGATGCGGTCCAGCCATTGCTGGATGTGGTCCAGGTACGCGGCCTGCGGGGTGATGACGAGCACCGCGTTGGCGCCTTCCAGCGGCAGGAAGCGGAACATGCCTGCGCTCGGTGTCTTGCCGCTGTCGCCGAAGACCTTCTCCAGATCCGCCGCCACCTGCCCCGCACGACCGGACTGCAGCGGGAACACGCCGACCGACATGCCCGACAGCCAGTCCACGTCGAAGATCTGGACGGTGCGCAGGTAGTTTTCCAGTTCGGCAGCGGTGCCGCCGAGGGTGATCAGGTTGCGGGTGGCGTCGACCGACACCACCGCATTGGGCCTGGCATAGGGCTCCAGGACCTTCTTCATCTCCTCCGCGCCGATGTAGCGCAGGGGCAACACGCGCACCTCGAAGCCGCGCGTGCCGGCGACCGCGCCCGTGCGTGGGGCGATGTTGCCGTTCATCGCCTGGTCCGCCGGCACCACGTTGTAGCGGCCACCGGAATACACCAGCCGGGCATTGTTCAAGCCGAGCACCATCTCCAGCAGCCGCATGGCCTCGCCGGGCGATACCGGATTGGGCGTGGCCAGGGTGACCTTGCCCTGTACCTCCGGTGCGATCACGTAGTTCTGGCCGAGCATGTCGCCCAGGATCGCCTTGACCACCGCCTGCAGCGATTCACCCTCGAAATTGAGGCTCTTTTGAAATTCGAGTGGGTTATGCCACGTGCGGGTTGAGGCGCGAGAAGTCGAGCTTGCCGGCGATCAGAAAGATGACGGTGCGCATGGTGTCGAGCCGGGTGTAGCCGCGGGCCTTGCGCTTGGCGGCCTGGAACAGGCCGTTGATGGCTTCCAGGAAGCCGTTGGTCTGGCGGGTCTGGCTCCAGGCCAAGATGCCGTCGAAGTGCTTGCGGATCATCCGCGCGACGTCCTTCATCGGCTCGACCTTGGAGCGCATGACGTTCGTGCACCACTGCCTGAGCAGCGCGGCGACCACGTTGATCTGCTTGCGCTCGAGGATCTCGCGCAAGTTCTCGCGATACAGCCAGGCGCGGGCGGTGCGCTTGCTGGTGGCGGCGGCGATCAGGGCATCGAGTTCGCCGCGCTGCTCGCGCGGCAAGCGGTCGCGATCCTTGAGCAGGGCCCAGCGCAGGCCCTTGAGGGCCGGATCGCTCTTCTGCTCGGCTCGGCGGGTGCGATCCAGGGCGAGGGAGGCCTGGGCGATGACGTGGAACTTGTCGAAGGTGATGCGCGCATTGGGCAGGTGATCGGTGACGCCGCGGATATAGGAGGGCGACATATCGATGCTCACCGATTCGATCTGCCCGGGGGTGGCCTGATGCGCGGCCAGGTGCCCGGCAAGCGCGGCGATTGCCTCAACACGACGCCCTTCGGTCACGAACACGACCCTGCGCTGCTCGGCATCCGCGGCCAGCGTCAGGTAAGTGTGGCCACGCCGGTAGGACGTCTCGTCGATCGCCAGCGCCCTGGTCGCCGACAAGTCCAATTCGTCCACCGCCAGCTCGACATAACGCGCGCAAATCGCGTGCACGCGATGCCAGGACTCGCCCACCAGCCGCGCGACCGCGGCGAAGGGCATCTGCCGGCACAGCGTGAGCACCAAGGCTTCGAACAGCAGCGTGAAGCCGGACAGCCTGCCGGCCCAGTGCGGCTCGACCAGCAGCACCCGCCCGTCCGGCAGCTTGATCCGCGGCACGCGCACCTCGAGGAAGCACTCGTGCTCGAAGAAGTTCAGGTGCCGGAAGCGCTTGATCTGGGTGCCATGCACCGGGTGCTGCCCCGATGCGGCAGGGTGCGCGAAGCGGCTGCCCGCAGTGAAATCGATGAGGATCGTCAACGACCTGGCCTGGGCATCGAAGCGCGTACCGCTCACGTACCAAGGCTGGGCCAGATTGAGGGCCGACGCGAAAAGCAGCCTCTCGTCCATGGGGTCAGGGCTCAGATAAGGAGAGCCGAATCCTGCCCGGCATCCACTCGGAATTCAAAAGAGGCAGAAAACAGCGGTCAGCGTAGCGAAAAATGGTAGTGCCGGCACCCGTGAAAAGCATCAATGGTGCTACACGTCATGCGTCAGATGAGTTCTTCAGGGGCGACTTGTGACATCGGAATCAGAATTTCCCAGCACGTCTCAGGGGGCGGCTACTACGGCGGCCGGGGTAGGTTGGCGACCCCCTCCTTTACCAGAGACGCGGCAACGGCCAAGGGCCACTGCCAAGGTAGCGCCGCCCGCACGTGCTCACAGGGAGGGGGTGGCCGGCAACTGTCGCTCACCGCGTGAGCTTCTGCTTGATATTGCCGACCCACGGGGCCTTCCGGCGCCGTTTTAGCTTGGCCGGAATATCCTTCACGGTGAATGCACCGACATCGTTGAGCTTGTCCAGCTCGCCCAGGCTAGAGGTATCGCCACAGGAGCGCCCCGGCCGCGCCCGCAAGGAGTGGGACGCAACGGCCGTCGCTCCTCTCCCATTCCGAGGGTAGTCCCTGAAGAGTCACTTTTGCGCAGGCTCTTGGTCGCGCGGTAGCCAAGAACCAACCGGAGAGGCGCCGTTGATGCAAGTTGTTGCAACTATTGCTTTTTTTGGCATCGAAAGTTGAAACAATGTTTCAACTTATGCCTCCGGTAACACCTGTCAGTGACGCCAAGGCCACGTGGTGGGCCCACCAGGATTCGAACCTGGAACCAAGGGATTATGAGTCCCCTGCTCTAACCGTTGAGCTATAGGCCCGGTGCCGGGGTGCTGAGTTTAGTGGAGCCGGGCCGGCGGCAACACATCCGGGCAAAAAGAAGGCCCCGCGCTGCGGGGCCTTCCGGGTGACGCGTGCTGCGCTGCCTCAGTCGATGTCGAGGAACGAGCGCAGCTGCTCCGAACGGCTCGGGTGGCGCAGCTTGCGCAGGGCCTTGGCCTCGATCTGGCGGATGCGCTCGCGGGTGACGTCGAACTGCTTGCCCACTTCCTCGAGGGTGTGGTCGGTGTTCATGTCGATGCCGAAGCGCATGCGCAGCACCTTGGCTTCCCGCGGGGTCAGGCCGGCCAGCACGTCGCGGACGGTTTCCGACAGGTTGATGTTGGTGGTCGTGTCGATCGGGGACTCCACGTTGGTGTCCTCGATGAAGTCGCCCAGGTGGGAGTCCTCGTCGTCGCCGATCGGGGTCTCCATGGAGATCGGCTCCTTGGCGATCTTCATGACCTTGCGGATCTTGTCCTCGGGCATGTCCATTTCCTTGGCCAGCTCCTCCGGCGTGGCCTCGCGGCCGTACTGCTGGAGCATCTGGCGGGAAATGCGGTTGAGCTTGTTGATCGTCTCGATCATGTGCACCGGGATGCGGATGGTGCGCGCCTGGTCGGCGATCGAGCGGGTGATCGCCTGGCGGATCCACCAGGTGGCGTAGGTCGAGAACTTGTAGCCGCGGCGGTATTCGAACTTGTCGACCGCCTTCATCAGGCCGATGTTGCCCTCCTGGATCAGGTCCAGGAACTGCAGGCCGCGGTTGGTGTACTTCTTGGCGATGGAGATCACCAGGCGCAGGTTGGCCTCGACCATTTCCTTCTTGGCCTTGCGCGCCTTGGCTTCGCCGTAGGCCATCTGCCGGCTGATTTCCTTGATGTCGGCCAGGTCCAGGCACATCGCCTGCTCGACGGCGATGGTGGCCTGCTGCTCGGCGACGATCTGGTCCTTCACCTCGCGCAGCGCCGACGACCACTTCTGCTTGCGCTTGAGGACCTCGTCCACCCACTCCAGGTTGGTCTGGTTGCCTTCCCAGGCGCGGATGAAGTCCTTGCGCGGCATCTTCGCCACGTTGGTGGCCAGGTGCAGGACGCGGCGCTCGTGCTCCTTGATCTCGCCCATCACCTCGCGCAGCTTCCTCACCAGCGTGTCGGTGAGCGGCAGCGGCAGCTTGAAGGTGGAGAACAGCTCGGCCATGTCGGCGCGCAGCTTGATCACCTTCTTGTCCTGGGCGCCGCCCTTGGCGTGGGCCTTCTTGAACTTGGCGTACTCGGCGGCCAGCGCTTCCATGCGGCGCGCGACCTCGGCCGGGTCCGGACCGGTCGGGCCAGCATCGGCCTCGTCGTCGGTGGCGACCTCTTCCTCGTCGTCATCGTCGTCATCGGCGTCGGCGACATCCTCGACCGGCAGCGGCGCCGGCTCCGGGGCTTCCTCGACCAGGTCGTTGAAGCCCACGACGACTTCGGCCAGGCGCTTCTTGCCGGCCTTGTGCAGTTCGTATTCCTCGAGCAGCAGCTCGATCGACCACGGGAAGCTGCCCAGCGCGGCCTGGACCTGGCCGAGGCCTTCCTCGATGCGCTTGGCGATGGCGATTTCGCCTTCGCGGGTCAGCAGCTCGACCGTGCCCATCTCGCGCATGTACATGCGCACCGGGTCGGTGGTGCGGCCACCTTCGGAGTCGAGCGCGGTCAGCGCGGCGGCGGCTTCCTCCGCGGCGGTATCGTCGATCTCGCGGTTGCCGGTGTTGCCGTCGTTGAGCAGCAGGGTCTCGGCATCGGGCGCAACCTCATGGACATCGATGCCCATGCCGTTGATCATGCCGATGATGTCTTCGATCTGCTCCGGATCGACGAGGTCGTCGGGCAGGTGGTCATTGACCTCGGCGTAGGTCAGATAACCCTGCTCCAGGCCCTTGCTGATGAGCTGCTTGATTTCGGATTGCTGGGCTGGACGTTCGTTGGCCATGTGCGGCGCCACCGGTCTCGAAGGGGTGAAGTGAACCTAGCATTATAACAGGCCGGCGGGCACTGGACCCTTCCGGCCTTTCACATCAACGACTTGCGGCAGCTTCCATTCAGCCGTTTCAGGCCCTGAGGAGGAAGGTGACCGGGCCGTCGTTTACCAGGCTGACCACCATATGGGCGCCGAAGCGCCCGGTTTCCACCCTTCCGGGGTGGACTGCCCGGCAGCGTTCGACCAGCTGGTTGAAGACGCGTTCAGCCTCCTCCGGCGGGGCGGCCGTGCTGAAGCTTGGACGCATGCCGGAATTCGTGTCGGCGGCCAGGGTGAACTGGCTGACCAGCAGCAGGCCACCGCCGGTATCGGCCAGCGAGCGGTTCATCTTGCCGGCATCGTCGGCGAAAACGCGGTAACCGAGCAGGCGCTGGGTCATCCGTTCCAGCTGCGCCGCGCCGTCGCCCGGCTGCACCCCGACCAGGGCCAGCAGCCCGCCGTCGATCTCGCCGACGGTCTGGCCGTCGACCTGGACCGAGGCACGGGTGACACGCTGGATCAGGGCAAGCATCGGGTACGGACTCCTGGCGGCAAGCGCTCCAGCATCGGGCCAGAGCCGGCACCCTGTCATCCCCCTGCGGCGTCATGGCAGGGGCGAGTTGGCTGCCCCGGCTAAACTTGGCGGATGTCCGCACGCTCCCGCGCCCGTTTCCTCGTCTTCCTGGCCAGCCTGCTCGGCCGTCTCCCCTGGCCGGTGGTGTACCGGCTGGGCGATCTGGTCGCCTGGGCCTGGCGCCGCGGCGACGTGCGCGAGGCCCGGGTGGCGCGGCGCAACCTGGAGCTGGCCTTCCCCGAACTGTCCGCGGACGCGCGCGAGACCCTGCGCCGCCAGGTGCTGCGCACCACCGCGCGGCAGGCGCTGGAAACGCTCAAGCTGTGGACCCGACCGCCGGCGCACAACCTCGAGCGCCTGCTGCGCGAACGCCATGGCGAGGCGCTATACGACGCGGCCCTGGCCGCCGGCAAGGGCGTGATCGTCGCCGCGCCGCACTTCGGCAACTGGGAATTGCTCAACCAGTGGCTGGCTTCGCGCGGACAGATCGCCATCGTCTACCGCCCACCGGAGTCGGCGGTGGGCGACGAGTTCCTGCAGGCGGTGCGCGGCGTCGACAACGTGCGCCAGGTGCGCGCCGAAGGCCCGGCCGTGCGCCAGCTGTGGAAGGTGTTGAAGGACGGCGGCGCGGTCGGCATCCTCCCGGACCAGCAACCCAAGGCCGGCGACGGCGAGTTCGCGCCGTTCTTCGGCGTGCAGGCGCTGACCATGACCCTGCTGTCGCGCCTGGCCGAACGCACCGGCGCGCCGGTGCTGCTGGCCTGGTGCGAACGCATCGGCGACGGCCCGCAGTTCGCCCTGCACGTGGAACCGGCGCCGGCGGCGATCGCCGATGCGGACCCGAAGGTGGCGGTCGCCTGCCTCAACGCCGAGGTCGAACGCATCGCCCGCCGCGCGCCGGCGCAGTACCAGTGGACCTACAAGCGCTACACCCTGCGTCCACCGGGCAGCGGCGAGGTCAATCCCTACGAGACCCGCGAGTGGGCCAAGCGGCCCGCGTGAGTCCACCTTCGCGCCGTCGACGCGCACGGTGTACTCAAGCAGGGGCGTGAACGCTTACGATCGCGTCATCGCATCGAAGGGGAACCGATCCGTGACCGACTCGCCAGACGTCCCGCTCCCGCCGCGGGACGCGCCCGGGCTTCCAACCGCCGCCGACTGGCAGCCGCTGCCGCGTCGCGGCGCCCTGCTCTACGCCAGCGGCGTGGCGATCGCCTTCGCGATCCCGTCGGCGCTGGCCGTGGGCCAGCTGGTGGCGTCGCTGGCGCACCTGCCGCGGATCGGCAGCTCGATCGGCCTGGGCGTCGTCGGCCTGGCGCTGGGCACCGTGATCGGCCTGCGGCGCCATCGCCGCATCGGCTGGAAGCTGGACCACGACGGCTTCGCCACCCGCCGCGGCGGGGTGTGGCGCACTGAAACCCTGGTTCCGGTGTCGCGCGTGCAGCACCTGGACGTGGAGCGCGGGCCGCTGGAACGCCAGCTGGGCCTGGCCACCCTCGTCGTGCATACCGCCGGCACGCGCATGGCCGCGGTGAAGCTGCCGCTGCTGGCCCTGGAGGACGCCGAGGCGCTGCGCGCGCGCCTGGCCCGCCAGGTCGAAACCGACGACGCCCTGTGAGCAGCGTGGACGCACCGGCGAACGCGGCCGAGCGCCGGCTCCATCCCTGGTCGTGGCTGTTCGTGCTGCTGCAGCAGATCCGCCAGTTCGTGGTGCCACTGGTGGTGCTGGTGGTGGCCGGCCGCCGCAACAGCAACATCTGGGCGGACATCGGCCCGCTGATCGGCATGGGCGTGCTGGTGGTGATCTCGGTGGTGCAGTACTTCACCTACCGCTACCGCATCGGCAACGACGCCATCGTCATCCGCAGCGGCCTGCTGCAGCGCTCGCAGCGCGAGATCCCGTTCACCCGCATCCACAACGTCGCCCTGCACCAGTCGCTGCTGCACCGGATCTTCAAGGTCGCCGAGGTGCGGCTGGAAGCGGCCGGCGGCCAGAAGCCCGAGGCGCAGATGCGCGTGCTGGGCATGGACGACGCGCTGGCACTGGAGCGGCTGGTCCGCCATCGCGCCAACGCGCCCGTGGCCGTACCGGCCGCGCCCGGCGGGACCGCGCCGGCACCGGCCCAGGATGAGGAGGCGGACCAAGTCCTGCTGGCCCTGCCGGTTCCGGAGGTCGTGCGCCTCGGCCTGATCTCCAACCGCGGCATGATCGTCATCGCCGCGGCCTTCGGCCTGATGTGGCAGCTGTTCCCGGACGAGCGCTGGATGGCGCGCCTGGCCCAGGATTCGTTCCAGCAGGCCGCCGGCTATGCCACCACGCTGCACCTGGGCTGGACCGGCTACGTCGCCCTGGCCAGCACCCTGCTGGGCGTGTTCGTGGTGCTGGTGCGGGTGCTGTCGGTGGCGCTGGCGATGACCCAGTACTACGGCTTCCGCCTGACCGAAGCCGGGCGCCGCCTGACCGTCGAGCGCGGTCTGTTCGCGCGCATGCGCAGCAGCGTGGCGCCGCGCCGGATCCAGGCCTGGCACCTGCAGGAAACCCTGCTGCACCGCTGGTTCAAGCGCCGCACGCTGCGCATCGATACCGCCACCGGCGGCCGCCACGACGACCCGCGCAAGCTGCGCGAACTGGCTCCGATCGCCACACCCGAGGCCTGCGACGCGCTGGCCGCGCGGCTGCTGCCCGAAGGCACCTGGCCGCCGCCGCAGTGGCAACCGCTGCCGCGCCGCGCCTGGTGGCGGCTGTTCGCCGGCGCCGCGCCGTGGACCCTGCTGATCGCCGGCGGCCTGGCCTGGAAGTTCGGCCCCGCTGGCCTGCTGGTGCTGCTGTGGCTGCCGTGGCAGGCCTACGCCGCGTGGCGCCAGGCCGGGCGCATGGGCTATTCGGTCGACGCCTCGCTTGTGGCGGTGCGCGGCGGCTGGTGGTCGCGCTGGTGGCGCTTCGCCGAGATCGACAAGGTGCAGGCGCTGCGCCTGCGCCGCTCGCCGCTGGACCGCTGGCTGGGCACGGCCACGCTGGCCCTGGATACCGCCGGCGCCGGCAACATGTCGCCGCCGCTGCAGATCCGTTTCCTGCCCGAGGCCGACGCGCGCGCGCTCCACGCCCGGCTGGGCCGGGCGCTGGCCACGCGGCGCCTGCGCTGGTGAGCGGAACGCCCGGCCGTTACCAGCCGGCCGGGCCCCAGTAGCCGATCCGCTTGCGGATCTTGAGCTTGCGCCACAGGTTCATCGGCTTGGGCTTGCGGTTGCGCCCGCCCTTGGCGACGAACGCATCGATCGCATCGAGCACGCGCTCGGCCGAGCGGCCGTCGCGGTACGGGTGCAGCTGGTCGGCGAACTCGCGGACCGCGGCCATCAGCTCAGGCGGCCGCGACAGCGCGCGGCGGATCGCCGGTTCGAACTGCGACGGGTCGTCGATGTCGATCAGCTGCGGGCCGGGGCGGCGGTTCTTGAAGGTCACCACCGGCTTGTAGGTCAGCAGGAACTCGTTGAGCGCCGAGGAGGTGTCCGAGCACATCACGTCGGCCTGCGGGAACAGCTCGAGGATGTTGTCGTTCTCGGCGAAGGTCAGGTACTCGTTCTGCAGTGCCTTGTACCTGGCCACCATCGCCGGGTCCATCTTCGGATGGAAGGTGACGATCCAGCGCCACTCGCCGGTGCGCGACAGCCGCGCGACCTCGTCGTACAGGATCGGCGCGGCGCTCCACGACGGCGAGAAGGTGGAGTGGTAGAGGATCACCGGCGGCTGCCGCACCGGCTCGGGCTCGTCGCCGAGCGCGGCCATGAACGGGTCGATCTTCGGGAAGCCGGTCTCGGCCACGGAGAAGTGGCCCATCTTCTCCGCCAGTGCGCCGAAGGCCGCGGTGTCGCGCGGACCGGTCGTGCAGTACAGGTCGAAGAAGCCGCGGATGTAGATGTGGCGAGGCTTGCCCGCGTCGAAGCCGTGGAAGGTCTCGACCTTCACCCCGGGGAAGAAGTGCGGCACCGCGTTGGACGAGGTGATCACCGCGTACGGCTTCCACGCGCGGACCTCGTCGACGGTCAGCAGCTTCTCGTCGGCACGCAGGTCGGCGGCACCGGGGCCGTCGAAGAACCAGGCCGTCTCGTCGCCACGCGCGCGGATCGCGTCCTGGATCGGACGCAGGATGGCCAGCGCGTAACGCTCCGACCCGTACAGCAGGTAATGTTTCGGCACGTCGCCCTCCGGGCGCTGGGGGTGCGCGATTATCGCACCGCAGGCCGCGACCCGACGCCTGCTAGGCTTTGCCCACCGTCCGCCCGGCCACCGCCGCATGCCCGCCAG
>Ga0182737_1000388_pt1 | contig 64442 bp, 49 predicted proteins | sample eDN5th30CBELigOP_FD_128878 | JGI IMG/M metagenome (GOLD analysis project Ga0182737, IMG submission 128878) | Enriched Organic Plus compost microbial communities from Emeryville, California, USA - eDNA 5th pass 30_C BE-Lig OP (version 2) (version 2) ...
TCTTGAACAGTTCGCCGGCCAGGTGCGCCGAGGTGCCGTTGCCGAACGAGCCGTAGTTCAGCTTGCCGGGGTTGGCGCGGGCGTAGTCGAGCAGTTCCTTGACGCTGTGGAACGGTTCTTTGGGATTGACGACCAGCACATTGGGCGAATGCGCCACCAGCGCCACCGGCGCGAACGCGGTTTGCGTGTCGTAGGGCAGGTTCTTGTGCAGCGACGGGTTGACGGCGTGCGCGAACGTGGCCATCACCAGCGTGTAGCCGTCCGGGTCGCTGCGCGCCACGAACTGCGTGCCGATGACGGTGCCGGCGCCGGGGCGGTTCTCGACGATGACGCTCTGGCCCAGGTCCTGGCTCATGCCTTCGGCCAGCGTGCGGGCGATGTTGTCGGTGCCGCCGCCCGGGGCGAAGGGCACGACCAGCGTGACCGGCCGTTCGGGAAAGGCGGCGTGTGCCGGCGCGCTGCCCAGGGATGCGGCGGCCGTGGCCAGGCCCAGCGCCAGCAGGCGGCGTGGCAGGGTAGAGAAAACGGACATGTTGGCTGTCTCCGGGATTGTTCGTGAGGTTCCATCGAAAGGGTGGAACTGCAGCGAAATTGTGGGACAGCCCGGTCAGGGCGGACAATCAACAATTTGTCCACCCTAGCCCAACTTATTGTTGGGCTTCGGCGGCCTGCGACAGCGTTTGCAGCAGCCAGGCGCGGAAGATGCGCAGCGCGGGCGATTCGCGCCGGCCCTTGGGGCGCACCAGGTAATAGCCGCCGGGCAGGGTGTGCGTCAGCGCGAACGGCGCCACCAGCGCGCCCGATGCCAGGTAGCGGCCGACCAGCGCGCGGATGCCGATGGCGCAGCCCACCCCCTGGATGGCGGCCTCGTACGCCATGGCGGAATTCTCGAATTTCAGCACGCGCAGCCCGTTGTCGCCGCGGCCGGCCGCGGCCAGCCAGGCCGCCCAGTCGTCGGGGCGCGCCAGCGAGTGCAGCAGCGTCACCCGGCGCAGGTCGCTGGCCCGGCGCAGCCCGCCGAGCGACTTCAGCAAGGCCGGGCTGACTACCGGCATCAGCTCGATCGGGGCCAGGAAATCGCTTTCGTAGTCCGGCCAATGGCCGGTGCCCGAACGGATGGCGGCATCCAGGTCCTGGTGGGCGAAATCCACCGGTTGCGTGGAGGCCGACAGCCGCACTTCGATGCCGGGATGCTTTTCGTGAAAGCGCGACAACAGCGGGATCAGGCCGTGCTGCGCGAACGTGGTGTATGCCTGGATGGCCAGCACGTCGGGGCGGTTGCGCCGGCTGACCAGCGTGGCCGCGTGCGAGATCTCGTCGAACGCGCGCCCCACCGACGGATACAGGCGCGCGCCGGCGTCGGTCAGCTGGATCGAACGCGGGCCGCGCACGAACAGTTCCACGCCCAGGTAGTCTTCCAGCACGCGCACCTGCCGGCTGATGGCAACCTGGGTGACGCTCAGTTCCTCGGCCGCCAGCGTGAAACTGAGCAGGCGGGCCGAGGCCTCGAAGGCGCGCAGCGGATTGAGCGGGACGGAGACGCGTTTCATGGAATGAAGACAGGGTCGCGGCGCGGGACGCCGCGCGTGAGGCTGATTATTGCAGGTGTCGGACACCTGGCGCTGTCTGGCGCCGTTGGTCAACGAGACGACGACGGCGGCGTTTTCAGTTCGCGCCGCAAAATCTTGCCGACGGTGCTGCGAGGCAGGTCGTCGCGGAACTCGACGTGGCGGGGCACTTTGTAGCCGGTCAGGTGCCGGCGGCAATGGGCGATCAGCGTGGCGGCGTCCAGCGCCGGGTCGCGGCGGATCACGAACAGTTTCACCGCCTCGCCCGAGCGGGCGTCGGGCACGCCGACAGCGGCGACTTCGCGCACGCCCGGATGCAGGGCGGCGACATCTTCGACTTCGTTGGGATAGACATTGAAGCCCGACACCAGGATCAGGTCTTTCTTGCGGTCCACCAGGTACACATAGCCGCGCTCGTCCACATAGCCCACATCGCCCGTGCGCAGGAATCCGTCGGGGTAGAACACCAGCGCCGTCTCGTCGGGTCGGTTCCAGTAGCCCGACATGACCTGCGGCCCGCGCACGCACAATTCGCCGGTTTCCCCCAGCGGCAGTTCGCGGCCGTCGTCGTCGCGCACCGACAGCTCGGTGGACGGCACCGGCAGGCCGATCGAGCCCGTGAATGTATCGACATCCAGCGGGTTGAGGGTGACTGCGGGCGCCGTTTCGGTCAGCCCGTAGGCCTGCGCCAGCGGCACGCCGGTGACTTCGCGCCAGCGCTGCGCCACGGCGCGCTGTACCGCCATGCCGCCGCCCAGCGTCAGGCGTAGCCGCGAGAAATCCAGCCTGGCGAAGTCCGGCCGGTTCAGCAGCGCGCAAAACAGCGTGTTGACGCCGGTGATCGCGCTGAAGGGCGTCTTGCGCAGCGCCTTGACGAAGGCGGGCAGGTCGCGCGGATCGGCGATCAGCAGGTTGTTCGCGCCCAGTTTCAGGAACGTCAGGCAATTGGCCGTCAGGGCGAACACGTGATACAGCGGCAGCGCCGTCACGATGCATTCTTCGCCTTCGCGCACCAGCCCCCGTACCCAGGCATGTGCCTGGCACAGATTGGCCAGCATGTTGCCGTGGCTGAGCACCGCCGCCTTGGCCACGCCGGTGGTGCCGCCGGTGTATTGCAGAAAGGCGGGGTCGGCACGCGTCAGGGCAGGGGCCCGCAGCGGCAGGCGCCGGCCGGCGGCCAGCGCGCGGCCCAGGCGCACCGAGCCGGGCAGCGACCAGGCGGGCACCTTGCGCTTGATGTGGCGCACCGCGAAATCGACCGCGCGGCCCTTCAGCGGCCCCAGCAGTTCGCCCACCGAGGTGGTGACGATGTGCCGCAGCCCGGTGCGCGGCAGCGCCTGCTGCAGCGTGCGCGCGAAGTTCTCGGCGATGACGATGGCTTGCGCGCCGGAATCGGCCAGCTGGTGCGCCAGCTCGTGGGGCGTATACAGCGGGTTGCAGTTCACTACCACGCAGCCGGCGCGCAGCGCGCCGAACAGGCAGACGGGATATTGCAGCAGGTTGGGCAGCATCAGCGCCACCCGGTCGCCTTGCCGCAGGCCGCGCGACTGCAGCCACGCCGCGACGTCGCGCGACAGGCGGTCCAGCTGCGCGTAGGACATGGTGGTGCCCAGGCTGGTGTAGGCGGGCCGGCCGGCAAAGCGCCGGCAACTGTCGTCCAGCACGGTCAGCAGCGATTGATAGGGCGTGGTATCGATGTCGGCGGGGACGCCGGCGGGGTAGCTGTCGAGCCAGATGCGTTCCATGTTCCCGGTATGCTCGCAGGGCTCAGGCGGGCGGCGCGCCGCCTTGGGCCGGGTCCGGCGCGTTCGCGCGGGCCTTGTTCTTGTAGAAGTGCTTGTCGGCGATATACACCGTGCGCTCGACCACGGCATGCACGACGCCGTGGCGGTCTTTCAGTTCGACGACATAGATGCGCGTGGTTTCGTGCTGGCGCGCCAGTTCGGCGCGTATGGCGGCGATGTCGGCGCGGTCCAGGCGAAAATCGGCGTACAGCGTGCTGTAGGCCGGCTTGCGGTAGCGGATGGTGGCCGCCTTGTCCCAGACGATGGTGTTCGCCCCCAGGGCCGACATCAGCAGGGTGGGGTGGGCGCCGTCGGTGACCGCGAACAGCGAGCCGCCGTACATCGACCCGACGATATTGCGGGTGCGGCGCACCAGCGGCAGCCGGATGCGCAGGTGCAGGAAGTCCGGCGACACGTGCGTGACCCGCCCGCCGGTGGCCCGGAAGGCGGGGTGCAGGTTGAACCCCGCCCGCATCAGCCGGGCGCGCCACGCGGGCGGCAGCCTCTGGAACCAGTACGGCTTCATCGGCCGGCGCCTATAGCGCCTCGAAGATGCCGGCCGCGCCCATGCCGGTGCCCACGCACATGGTCACCATGCCGTACTTGCCGCCGGTGCGGCGCAGGCCGTGCACCAGCGTGGCGGTGCGAATGGCGCCGGTGGCCCCCAGCGGGTGCCCCAGCGCGATGGCGCCGCCCAGCGGGTTGACCTTGGCCGGGTCCAGTTCCAGGTCGCGGATCACCGCCAGCGACTGCGCCGCGAAGGCCTCGTTCAGCTCGATCCAGTCCAGGTCTTGCTGGGCGATGCCGGTGCCCGCCAGCGCCTTGGGGATGGCGACCTTGGGCCCGATGCCCATGATCTGCGGCGGCACGCCGGCCACCGCGAAACCGACGAAGCGCGCCAGCGGCGCCAGGTTCAGTTCGCGCAGCACGCGCTCGGACACCAGCACGACCGCCGCCGCGCCGTCGGACATCTGCGAACTGTTGCCGGCGGTGACCGAGCCGCGCGCCGCGAATACCGGCTTCAGCTTGGCCAGCGCCTGGGCGCTGGTGTCCGGGCGCGGGCCTTCGTCGCGTTCGGCCAGCCGCTCGGCGGTGCGCACCTGGCCGGCCTCGCCCGGAAGATGCGTGATGATCGGGTAAGGCGTGATCTCGGCGTCGAAATGGCCGGCCTCGATGGCCGCGCAGGCCTTCTGGTGCGAGGCCAACGCGAAAGCGTCCTGGTCTTCGCGCGAGACCTTCCATTGGGCGGCGACTTGCTCGCCGGTCAGGCCCATGCCGTAGGCCATGCCCAGGTTTTCCTGGTGCGCGAAGATGCGCGGGTTCAGGGCGACCTTGTTGCCCATGATCTGCGGCATCGCGCTCATCGACTCGGTGCCGGCGGCGATCATGACGTCGGCCATGCCCAGGCGGATGCGGGCGGCCGCATCGGCCACGGCCTGCAGCCCCGAGGCGCAGAAGCGGTTGACGGTGACGCCCGGCACGCTGTCGGGCAGCCCGGCCAGCAGCAGGCTCATGCGCGCCACGTTCATGCCCTGTTCGGCTTCCGGCATGGCGCAGCCGGCGATCACGTCGTCGACGCGCGCCGGGTCCAGCGCCGGCACTTGCGCCAACGCGGCGCGCAAGGCCGCGGCCAGCATGTCGTCGGGCCGCGTGGTGGCATACAGGCCGTTGCGCTTGCCCACCGGCAGGCGGGTGGCGGCCACGATATAGGCGTCTTGGATCTGTTTGCTCATCATGGTTCCTTAATTGCGCAGCGGCTTGCCGGTTTCCAGGGTGTGGCGGATGCGGGCCTGGGTTTCGGGCGTGCGCAGCAGCGCCACGAACTCGCGGCGCTCGACGGCCAGCAGCCATTCCTCGTCGACCCGCGTGCCGGCCTCGACCTCGCCGCCGCACAGGGCCACGGCGGCGCTGCGCGCCACCTTGTAGTCGTGCGCGCTGATCATGCCGCCTTCGCGCATGTTGACCAGCACCATCTCGAAATTGGCGATGCCGGTGCGGCCCGCCACCGGCACCCCCTGGGGCCGCGGGGGCGGCGCATGGCCGGCGTCGGCCGCAGCGCGCGCCTGGCGCAGCGCGACCCACAGCAGCTCGTCGGGGTGGAACACCACCGGGTCGGTGGCTTGCGCATAGCCCATGTCGATGGCGTGCAGGGCGCTCTTGGCTACTTGCGCGGTGGCGATGTTCTGGAACACCGGCTGCAGGTAGGGGAACACTTCGGCGGGCGTGGCGGTGGCGGCCGCCAGCGCGGCGGCGCGCACGGCCAGCGCCTTGCTGCCGCCGCCCGCCGGCACCAGCCCCACGCCGGCCTCGACCAGGCCGATGTAGCTTTCCAGGGCCAGCACGCGATGGCTGCAATGCATCAGGAATTCGCAGCCGCCGCCCAGCGCCATGCCCTGCACCGCGGCCACGGTGGGCACGCGGGCGTCGCGCAGCGCCAGCGAGGCACGCTGGAACTGTTCGACCGTGGCTTCCAGCAGGTCGAACTGGCCGGCCGCGCAGGCCTGCGCGACCTGCGCCAGGTTGGCGCCCACCGCGAACGGCGCATCGTGCCACAGCACCAGGCCGTCCAGCGTGCGTTCGGCGCGGTCCACCGCCTGCATGATGCCGTCGAGCACTTCGCTGCCGATGGCGTGCATTTTCGAGGTGAATGACAGGATGCCGATGCCGGCGTCGATGTCCGGCAGGTGCCACAGGCGCACGCCTTCGTTTTCCCACAGGGTGGCGCCGCGCGGCGCGGCGGGCTCGCCCGCCAGGCGCTCGGGGAACAGCTGGCGCGCGTAGACCGGCAGGGCCGAGCGCGGCTGCTGGGCGCGGCTGCGCGCCGAATACGAGCCCCGCGCGTCGTGCACGCCGGCGCGGTCGCTTTCCAGCGCCCAGGCGGGCAGCGGCGCGCCGCTCATGGCGCGGCCCGCGGCGATGTCCTCGGCCACCGCGGCGGCAATGGCCTGCCAGCCGGCGGCCTGCCAGGTCTCGAGCGGGCCCTGCGACCAGCCGAAGCCCCAGCGCATGGCCAGGTCGAGGTCGCGCGCGTTGCCGGCGATGTGCTCCAGCTGGCAGGCGCTGTAATGGAAGATGTCGCGGAACAGGCTCCAGAGGAACTGCGCCTGCGGGTGCTGGCTGGCGCGCAGCGCGGCGAAGCGCTGCGCCGGGTCGCGCTGCTTGAGGATGGCATCGACCTCGTCGGCCACCGTGCCGGCCGAGGGCCGGTAGTCGCCCGCGGCCGGGTCCAGCACCTGGATGTCTTTGCCGACTTTGCGGTAGACGCCCGCGCCGCTTTTCTGGCCCAGGGCGCCGCGCCCGATCAGGGCGTCCAGCCAGGCCGGCAGCCGGAAGTGCGGGTGCCAGGGGTCGTCGGGCAGCTTGTCGCGCATGGTGCCCACCACGTGGGCCAGCGTATCCAGGCCCACTACGTCGGCGGTGCGGTAGGTGGCGCTCTTGGGGCGGCCGATCTTCGGGCCGGTCAGGGCGTCGACGTCGTCGAAGCCCAGGCCCAGGCGCTCGGTATGGTGCAGGGCCGCCAGGATGGAGAACACGCCGATGCGGTTGGCGATGAAGTTCGGCGTATCCAGCGCGCGGATCACGCCCTTGCCCAGCGTGGTGGTCAGCCAGCTTTCCAGGTGGTCGAGCACGGCGGCCTGGGTGTGGCGCGTGGGAATCAGTTCCACCAGCCGCATGTAGCGCGGCGGGTTGAAGAAGTGCACGCCGCAGAAGCGGGCCCGCAGCGTCTCGGGCAACGCGTCGGCCAGCTCGCCGATCGACAGGCCCGACGTGTTCGAGGCCAGGATGGCATCGGGCGCCACGTGCGGCGCAATGCGCTGGTACAGCGCGACTTTCCAGTCCATGCGTTCGGCGATGGCCTCGATGACCAGGTCGCAGCCGGGCAGCTGGTCCAGGTGGTCGTCGTAGTTGGCCGGGGTGATCAGGGCCAGGCGCGACGGGCTGGCCAGCGGGGCGGGCTCGAGCTTCTTCAGGCCCGCCAGGGCTTTCTCGGCAATGGCGTTGCGGCTGCCTTCCTTGGCGGTCAGGTCGAACAGGGTCACCGGCACGCCGGCGTTGGCCAGGTGGGCGGCGATCTGGGCGCCCATGACGCCGGCGCCCAGCACGGCGGCGTGTTTGACGATGAACTTGCTGCTCAAAGCGGTCTCCTGTTGGGGCGGCGCGGCGCGCGGCCTGGCGGCCGCGGCCGGGCGCCGCGGGGTGCGATGCGTGGCCGTCAGAACCGGGTGGACACCTGGATGCCCAGGATGTTCCCCTTGCTGCGGTAGTCGCCGGCGACGCGTCCGCGGGTCAGCGCATTGCCCGAATCGGTGTCGATGTCGGTGTCGCGCAGGTAAAGATACGTGTAACCGACGTCGATGCGCGTGTCCTTGCCTGCCTGATACTGTACCCCCGTCGAGAACCACCAGCGATCGGTGTCGGGCAGCGCGGTCGGCCGCTCGGACGGATTGTGCACCGGGGACTGGTCCCAGGCCACGCCGAAGCGCCACTTCCATTTCGGCGCGAACTGGTAGTTGGCGCCCAGCGCCACGCGCCAGCTGTCGCGGAAATCGAGCGGCAGCGTGTCGGTGGGCCCGCCGTCGTTCTTGATGGTCAGTTCGGGCAGGCTGCTCCAGCCCGTCCAGGAAATATCGGCCAGCAACTCCCAGCGCGAGTTCAGCTGATGCGCCGCGCTCAGGATGAGCGTGTCGGGCAGGTCGACCGAGGCCTTGGCGTCGTACGACAGCGACTGGCCCGGGGCGAAGCCGTCGATGTCGGTGTCGCCGCGGGCCGTGTGGCGCATCTTCGAACGGTACGACAGGCCGATGCGGGTGTCTTCGGTGGGCTGCAGCATCAGGCCGGCGTTCCAGCCCCAGGCGTCGCCGTCCAGGTTCAGGTCGGCATCGCCGGGCGCGAACGGCCCCACCGGCGTCAGGGGCACCACCACTTTCTTGGTGTACTGCGCGTCGATGTGCTGCCAGTTCAGCCCGAAGCCCATCGAGAACTGGTCGTTGACCTTGTAGGCCACCGACGGGTTGATGTTGATGGTCTTGATGTCGAACTTGGTGGAATGGTATTGGCCCGCCCAGTTGTCGTCGTATTCGGTCATCAGGCCGAAGGGGGCGCCCACGCCCACGCCGACGAACCATTTTTCGTCGAGCTGCCACGAGAAATACGCGTTGGGCACGACGCCCAGGTTGCCCGCGTCGCCGCCGTTGCCGCCGGTGGGCGCGCCGCCGCCCAGCGCCAGGGGGTTGCGGCTGTTGCCGTTGTCGCGGAACTTGAACGACGGCCAGATGGCGTTGACGCCGGCCGATACGTTGAAGCCGGGCAGGTAGGTCATGCCGGCCGGGTTGAAATAGATGGTGCTGGCGTTTTCCGCCACGGCGGCCGAGCCGGCGTAGGCATTGCCCAGGCCGCTGGCGTTCTGTTCCAGCAGCTGGAAACCCGCCGCGTGTACGGTGCCCGCGCCGCTTGCCGCGATGGCGGCCGACAGCGTGGTCCAGGCCAACGATGCTTTATTCATGGTGTATCTCCTCCTCAGGCGGGTAAAAGCGTGTTTCGCTGCGGTCTGTTCTGGTGTGGTTATCTCGAGCGAGGCGCGGCGGCGGGGTCCGCTGGTGTGTCCGGCGCCGGGGCGGCGGCGCGACCGTGCAGCGGCCCGCCGGTGAAGGGAGCGAAGCCGGTGCCGAAGATCACGCCGGCGTCGGCCAGGTCGGCGTCGGCCACCACGCCTGCGTCGACCTGCCGCCGGGTGCGCTCGATCAGCGGATGCACCAGCTGCCGCGCCAGCCCCGGCGGCGGCGTGCCCGGCGCGTGCTTGCGCGCCTTGCCGTCGTGCCAGGCATAAAAGCCGCGGCCGGTCTTGCGCCCCAGGTCGTTGCGGGCGACGCGGTCGGCCAGGCAGCGCGGCGGTTCCGCCTGGTCGGTCAGTTGGCGGCCGGCCGCCATGGCGATGTCCAGGCCCACCGTGTCGGCCAGTTCGAGCGGGCCCATGGGCATGCCGAAGTCGGTCATGGCGCGGTCGACGGTTTCGGGCGCCAGGCCGGCGTCGACGCTGCGCATGGCCTCGAGCAGGTAAGGCGCCAGCACCGCGTTGACCAGGAAGCCCGGCGCGTCGCGCACCGGCAGCGGCAGCTTGCCCAGCTGGCCCACGAACGCGCAGGCGCGCGCCTGCGCGTCGTGCGGGTCGTGGCCCGTGTCCACGACTTCCACCAGCGGCATCTTGGCCACCGGATTGAAAAAATGGATGCCGACCAGGCGCCCGGGCTGCGCCAGGCCCGCGCGCAGCGCCGCCAGCGACAGGCTGGAGGTATTGGTGGCCAGCAGCGCGCCGGGCTTCAGGCGCGGCTCGAGCGCCTGGTACAGCGCCTGCTTGGCCTGCAGCTGTTCGGTGATGGCCTCGATGACGACGTCGGCCCGCGCCACGCCGTCGCCGGCCGGGTCGGGGATCAGGCGGTCGGCGGCCGCGCGCGCGGCGCGCGGGTCTTTCAGCTTGCGCGCGAACAGCTCGGCGGCGCGGCCGATGGCGGGGGCAATGCGGGCCGCGTCCTGGTCCTGCAAGGTGACGGTCATGCCTTTCAGCGCGCACCAGGCGGCGATATCGCCGCCCATGGTGCCGGCCCCCACCACATGCACCCGGGCGACGGGCGCGCCGCCGGAAGCCGGCTTGCCCAGGGCCTTCAGGCGTTCCTGCAGGCGAAAGACGCGCAGCAGGTTGCGCGCGGTGTCCGATGTCAGGATGCGCTGGACTACCTGGGGGGCCTCGAGCGCGTTGCCGCCGTGCCGCGACCACAGCGTGACGATGGCCGGCACGGCGGGATAGTGTCCTTTGGGGTCCTTGGCGGCCACTTGCCGCAGCGCGCGCCGCGCCACCAGCAGCTTCAGCGGCCAGCGATCCAGCCAGCCGGCCAGGCCGCGCGCCCGGCGTGGCGGCTGGCCGCTGCGCACGTGCTGGCGGGCGGCCGCTTCCGCCAGGCGCGGCGGCACGCGCGCGTCGACCAGCCCCAGTGCCGCGGCGCGGCGCGCATCGGCGGGGCGGCCGGTCAGCATCATGTCCAGCGCCGCCGGCGGGCCGACCAGGGCCGGCAGCCGGCGCATGCCGCCCCACCCCGGGAAGATGCCCAGCATGACTTCGGGCAGGGCCAGCGACGTGCCGGGTTCGTCCACGGCCAGCCGGTAGCGGCAGGCCAGCGCCAGTTCCAGGCCGCCGCCCAGGCAGTGGCCGCGGATGAGCGCCAGCGTGGGATAGGGCACGGCCGCCAGCCGGTTGAACAGGTGCCAGCCGCGCTCGACCAGGGCCTGCGCCTGCTGCGGCGTGCGCAATGCGGCGAATTCATCGACGTCGGCGCCGGCGATGAAGCCGGCGGGCTTGCCGGAACGGATCACCAGGCCCGCCGGCGGGTCGGCCTGCAGGGTATCGAGCACGTCGGCCAGTTCGGCCATGACCTCGGCCGACAGGGCGTTGACCGCGCTGCCGGCGCGGTCGAGCGTCAGCCAGGCCAGGCCATCGGGCTGGCGTTCAAGCTGCCAATGGCGCCAGGCGCGCGGCGTTGCGGGGATCATGGTTGGGTCTCCGTGTCGACCAGCATGGCGCCGCCTTGCCCTCCGCCGATGCAGATGGCCGCCATGCCGCGCTGCAAGCCGCGTGCCCGCAACGCCTGCAGCAAGTGCAGCACGATGCGCGCGCCCGACGCGCCGACCGGGTGGCCCAGCGCGATGGCGCCGCCATCGACATTGAGCCGGGCCTGGTCGAGCGTGCCCCAGGCACCGGTGCCCAGTTGCTCGCGGCAATAAGATTCATCTTCCCACGCGGCCAGGCAGCCCAGCACCTGGGCGGCGAAAGCCTCGTTGATTTCCCACAAGTCCAGGTCGTTCAGCGCCAGCCCGTGCCGCTGCAACAGCGGCGTGGCCGCATGCACCGGGCCCAGGCCCATCTGCGCCGGGTCGAGCCCCGCCCACTGGGAATCGACGATGCGCCCGAGCGGGCGCAGGTTCCAGCGCCGCACCGCGTCCTGCGAGGCCAGCACCAGCATGGCGGCGCCGTCGGTGACTTGCGAGCTGTTGCCGGCAGTGATGTTGCCCCAGGGTTTGTCGAAGACGGGGCGCAACTTGGCCAGCCGTTGCGGCGTGGAGTCGTCGCGCACGCCGTCGTCGTCCGGGTACAGCGTGCCGCGCGCATCGACCAGCGGCACGATCTCGCCCAGCGCGCCGGCGGCGCGCGCGGCCAGCACGCGCGCATGGCTGCGCGCGGAATAGGCATCCATGGCGGCGCGGTCGATGCCGAAGCGGGTGGCCAGGTTCTCGGCGGTCTGGCCCATGGACAGGCCCACCACCGGATCGGTCAGCCCCTTGAGCAGGCCGATCACGGGCGCCAGGCCGCGCCATGGAAAGGCGCGCAGCGCCGCCAGCCGCGCGCCCGCGCCACGCGCGCCGGCCCAGCGCGCCAGCCAGCGCGTCATGTCGTCGGACACCAGCAGCGGCGCGCGCGACAGGGCGTCCACGCCGCCGGCCAGCACCAGCGAGGAACGGCCGGCATGGATGTTCGCGATGGCGGAGTCCAGCGCCTGCATGCCCGAGGCGCAGTTGCGCATGACCGTCCAGCCCGGTACGCGATGCCCGCAACCCAGGCGCAGCGCGATGACGCGGCCGATATTGACTTCATCGGGCGAGGGCGCCGCGCAGCCCACGATGACTTCGTCCAGGTCGGCCGGCGCGAATGGCTGGCGCAGCAGCAGCGCGCGGCCGGCCTGCACCGCCAGGTCCGCCGCCGAAAACGGGCCGGGCGCATTGCGCGCTTTCAGGAAGGGAGTGCGCGCGCCGTCCACGACGTAGATGGGGGCATGTGCCATGGTGTTTCCTTTACGCCGCCTTGCGTTGCGAACCGGGCTGGACGGCGCCGGTAATGCCGAAGTCGAACGGGAAGTCGTCCACCCGGATGACCCGGTCGCGCAACGCGTCGCGGCGCTTGATCTGGTCGTAATCGTGGCGATCGAGCCCGCCCGCGGCATAGGCCGCATCGGCAAGATCGCGCACGTTGGCTTGCGGGTCGCCCGCCAGCGCGCCGGTTTTTTCATAGGCGCGCAGCCGCGCATCGGCCGCTTCGGCATCCAGGGTGGCGGCCAGGGCCTGTTCCAGCGCGCCCACGGGCTCGTCGGCGGTGGCCGGCACATGGCAACTGGCGGTCAGCCGGTCGCGCGCGGCGCCCGGTTCGGTCAGCAAGCGAGCCACTTGCTGGCCCAGCAGGTCGGACGGCGCGTGTTGCGGCAGGCCCCATGGAAACATCAGGCGGCGCAGCACCCAGCCTACCGAACGATGCGGCAGGTTGTCCAGCACACCGTCGAAAGCGGCGCACAGGCGTTGCAGCGCGTCGCGCAGCGCCCAGTGCGCCAGCGGCGCGTCGGCGGCTTGCCGGCCTTCGTCTTCATAGCGCTTGAGCACCGCCGAGGCCAGGTACATCTGCGACAGGATGTCGCCCAGCCGGGCCGACAGGCGCTCGCGGCGCTTCAGGCTGCCGCCCAGCAACGCCATCGATACATCGGCCAGCAGCGCGAAGGCGCAGGCATGGCGCGTCAGTTGCCGGTAGTAGCGGCGCATCCCCGGGGCGGCGTCCGGCGCGCGGGCCAGGCGTCCACCGGTCAGCGCGTGGCCCAGCGTGCGCAGGCCATTGCCGGCCGCGAACGCCATATGGCGCCAGAAGGCCCGGTCGAAGGCCTGCAGGCCGCGCCGCGCGTCGGGGTCGGCGGCGGCGCGCATCTCGGCCAGCACGTAGGGATGGCAGCGGATCGCGCCCTGGCCGAAGATGATCAGGCTGCGCGTCAGGATATTGGCGCCTTCCACGGTGATGCCCACCGGCACTTGCTGGTAGGCGCGGCCCAGGAAATTGGACGGCCCCAGGCAGATGCCCTTGCCGCCGATCACGTCCATGCCGTCGTTGACCACCTGGCGCGCGCGTTCGGTGATGTGGTATTTCACGATGGCCGAGACCACCGAGGGTTTTTCGCCCAGGTCTACCGCGCCCGCTGTCATGACGCGCGCCGCGTCCATCAGGTAGGTGTGGCCGCCGATGCGCGCCAGCGCTTCCTCGACGCCTTCGAAGCGGCCCACGGGCGTGCGGAACTGGCTGCGCACACGGGCGTACGCGCCGACCGCGCGCGCGGCCAGCTGCGACATGCCGGTATTGGATGCCGGCAGCGAGATCGAGCGGCCGGCCGCCAGGCACTCCATCAGCATGCGCCAGCCCTGGCCCGCCATGGCGGGCCCGCCGATGATGAAATCCAGCGGCATGAAGACGTCGGCGCCGCGCGTCGGGCCGTTCATGAACATGGCGTTCAGCGGGAAATGGCGCCGTCCGGTCTGCACGCCGGGATGGTCGTGCGGCACCAGCGCGCAGGTGATGCCCACGTCGGCCGCGTCGCCCAGCAGGCCGTCCGGGTCGTACAGGCGAAAGGCCAGGCCCAGCAGCGTGCAGACGGGCGCCAGGGTGATGTAGCGCTTGTCCCAGGTCACCCGCATGCCCAGCACTTCGCGTCCTTGCCAGGTGCCCTTGCAGACGATGCCGCGGTCGGGGATGGCCGCCGCGTCCGAGCCGGCCCAGGGGCTGGTCAGCGCGAAGGCGGGCACTTCTTCGCCGCGCGCCAGGCGCGGCAGGTAGTGCCGCTTCTGTTCGTCGGTGCCGTAGTGCAGCAGCAATTCGGCGGGCCCCAGCGAGTTGGGCACCATCACCGACACCGCCAGCGCCGACGAGCGCGTCGACAGGCGGGTGACCACTTGCGAATGCGCGTAGGCCGAGAAACCCAGCCCGCCGTACTCGCGCGGGATGATCATGCCCAGGAAGCCGTTGCGCTTGAGGTAGTCCCAGGTGTCGGCCGACAGGTCGTAGCGCTTGTGCGTGATGTCCCAGTCGTCGACCATGCGGCAGGCCTGCTCGACCTGGTTGTCCAGGAAGCGCTGCTCGTCTTCGGTCAGGGCGGGGCGCGGCAGGGCCAGCAATTTGCGCCAGTCCGGGCGGCCCCGGAACAGTTCGCCTTCCCACCACACCGTGCCGGCTTCCAGCGCGTCGCGCTCGGTGTCGGACATCTGCGGCAGCACGCTGCGGTAGGCCCGGAACAGCGGCCGGGACAACAGCGCGCGCCGCAGCGGACGCACGCCCAGCACGATGGCGGCCAGGGCGGCCGCGATGCCTGCGATCAGCAACAAGCTGCTCATGTCGTTGGGGTCTCCGTGGAAGCAGGGGGCGCGTCGGGCGCCGGGTATTGCGGCAGCGGCGCGCGCAGGCCGCCGAGCAGGAAGCTCATCAGCCGCGGCAGCAGCCGTTCGGGGTCGTGCGCCTGGTCGGGGTCGTCCAGGCTCCAGCCGATGCACATCCGCAGCACTTCGGTGCCGACGATGGCGTACGACGTGGCGCCCAGCATGAACTGGAAGCGCCAGATGACTTCGGCCCGCGGCACGTCGGGCAGGGCCTTGAACAACGCGGCCTGGTAGCGCTCCATTACGCCGGCGTATTCCTCGGCCACCAGCGCGCGGATGAAGCCGGTGGGGTCGGTCATGGTGCGCTCGAGCAGGGGCAGGAAATGCTTGCCGGCGTGGTCCGGGCTGGCGGCCAGGCGCAGCAGCGTGCCGAAGAAGGCGTCGACGATCTGGGAAGGTTTCAGGGGCTGGCCCGCGGCGTGGGCTTCCAGCTCGTCCAGCAGGCGCAGGCGTTCCTGGTTCAGTACGGCCAGCCGGCGCTTCAGCACCGCCTGGACCAGCGCTTCTTTCGAGCCGAAGTGGTAGTTCACGGCCGCCAGGTTGACCCCGGCTTCGCTGGTGATCTGCCGCATCGATGTGCCGTCGTGCCCCTGGCGCGCGAACAGGGTCTCGGCCGTGTCCAGGATGATTTCGCGGGTAGAGGACGCGCTGAGCTCGTTCATGAAGGTATTCATTCAAACGTTCGTTTGAATCAAATTATAGGCAGGCCGACGGAGTACGCGAGCCGGCATTAACCCCAATAGGGTCTTCCCCAGGCCGCGGGGACAAGGCGGCGGCGCCAAAACCCCAACGGAAGCCGGGTCGCGCGCGGCAAACCGCGCGCGAGCGGTTACAGTTCAGGGATATTGCGCCGCGGCGAAAACGTGGCGCAAGGCTTACAGAGGTATCCCATGTCCGAATACACACCGGCCGCCGCGGCCGCGGGGTTGTTGCCATGAATGATTCGTCCTACCTGCCGCCGGCGCACTGGAACCTGGACCACATTGTTTCCGGCCTGCGGTCGGCCCGCGTCGACTGGCGCGGCCCGCGCGGCCGCCTGCGCGAAGACGCCGGCGACCGCGAGTTCCCGTCCCAGGAAAGCCTGCGCGTGATCGTGCGGCAACTCTGCGGGGCGCTGTTCCCCATGCGCCTGGGCCCGATCGACCTGCGCGAGGAAGTCGAGGACTTCTACGTCGGGCACACTATCGGCGCCGCGCTCGACGCGCTGCTGCACCAGGTCTGCCTGGAACTGCACCACATGGGCCGCAATGCGTCCGAGCCCGAACCCGAGGCCAGCCTGCGCGTGCGCGCGATGCAGATCGTGCAGCAATTCGGCGCCGCGCTGCCGCAGGTGCGGCGCGCGCTCGACCTGGACGTGACGGCCGCCTACCAGGGCGACCCGGCCGCGCACAGCGTCGACGAAGTGCTGCTGTGCTATCCCGGCGTCAGCGCCATGATCCATCACCGCCTGGCCAGCGTGCTGTACCGGCTGGGCGTGCCCATGCTGGCCCGCATCGTGGCCGAGATCGCGCATGCCGATACCGGCATCGACATCCACCCGGGCGCCACCATCGGCAAGAGCTTCTTCATCGATCACGGCACGGGCGTGGTGATCGGCGAAACCGCCATCATCGGCGACCGCGTGCGGCTCTACCAGATGGTGACGCTGGGCGCCAAGCGCTTCCCGCCGGGCGAGAACGGCGAACTGAAGAAGGGCCTGCCGCGCCACCCCATCATCGAGGACGACGTGGTCATCTACGCGGGCGCGACCATCCTGGGGCGCGTCACCATCGGCCGCGGCTCGACCATCGGCGGCAATGTCTGGCTGACGCGCAGCGTGCCGCCGGGCAGCAACGTGACGCAGGCCAGCCTGGTCAGCGACATGCCCGACTGCGGGCTGGGCGGCGCGTAAGCGGCGTGCCCGCCATGGACCGGCCCGTTCGCCAGCCCGCGGCGCGCCCGGCGCCGGAACTGGCCGCGCTGGGCGAATTCATCGACCGGCATACGCGCCTGTTCGTCCTGACGGGCGCGGGCTGCAGCACGGGCTCGGGCATTCCCGATTACCGCGACGCCGACGGCCAATGGAAACGCAGCCCGCCCATCGACTTCCAGGCCTTCATGGGGCATGACCTCATGCGCGCCCGCTACTGGGCGCGCAGCGCCGTGGGCTGGCGCCGCTTCGGCCACGTGCGTCCGAACGCGGCGCATCGCGCCCTGGCCCGGCTGGAAGCGCGCGGCAGCATCGGCCTGCTGGTCACGCAGAATGTCGACGGGCTGCACCAGGCCGCCGGCAGTACGCGGGTGCTGGACCTGCACGGGCGCCTGGACGAAGTGCGCTGCATGCGTTGCGACTGGCGCGGGCCGCGCGCGGCCTGGCAGGCCGAACTGGATGGCCGCAATCCCGACTGGGCCGCGCTGGACGCCGCCGATGCGCCCGATGGCGATGCCGACCTGGAAGGCGTGGATTTTGCCAGCTTCGTGGTGCCGGCCTGTCCGCGCTGCGGCGGCATCGTCAAGCCCGACGTGGTGTTCTTCGGCGAGCCCATTCCGCCCGAGCGCGGCGTGCGTGCGCGCGCCGCGCTGGCCCAGGCCGACGCGGTGCTGGTGGTGGGGTCTTCGCTGATGGTGCATTCGGGCTACCGCTACGTGCGCGCCGCCGCCGAAGACGGCCTGTCCATCGCGGCGTTGAACCTGGGGCGCACGCGCGCCGATGCGCTGTTCAGCCTGAAGGTGTCGCAACCGTGCGCCGAGGCGCTGGACGCGCTGTACGGGCCGTTCGACGAGCTATCGTGATCGCTTCAGGCAAGTGCCTGGCCCGCTTGGTTTTTTTTCGAATGGCCCCAGGCTGTCCATAGGGTTGTCCACAGAAACTGGGGATAAGCCGGGCCACCCGGCATCCCTGTGCACCAGTGTCAGTCGTCGCCCATCAACGCGCGGCGGGCGGCGTGCCAGCTGCCGACATCGGGCGCGTACAGCAGGCCGCCGGTGCGATGCGTGGGCTTGTACGGGCTGGCGTCGAAGTGGCCCGAGAAGCCGCCGGCTTCGCGGTGCAGCAGCCAGCCGGCCGCATGGTCCCAGGGGTCGAGCTTGTTGTACAGGATGACGTGGCAATGGCCGCTGGCCGCCAGCCGGTATTCGTGCGCGGCGCAACGCAGCGACGCGGTGGAGCCCAGCGCCGACAGGTTGCCGTTGACGGTGCTGCGCTGCGGTTCGGGCAGGAAGCCGGTGGCGATCAGGCCGTCCATTTCGTGGGGCGGGGCGGGCTGCGCCACTTTCAGCGGCGTCTGCGTGCCGTCGCCGGACTCGGACCAGGCGCCTTCGCCGCGCACCGCCATGGCCCAGTCGTGGGCCACCGGGTCGTAGATGACGCCGGCCAGCACGTCGCCGCGGTGGCACACGGCCACCATCATGCCGAACAGGGGCAGGCCCGCCACGAAATTGCGGGTGCCGTCGATGGGGTCGATCAGGAAGGCCAGGTCGGCGTCGACCAGCATGTTCAGCAGCGCCGGATTGCGGGCGGAGGCTTCTTCGCCCACCATGATGGCGCCGGGATGCAGCTTGGCCAGCCGCGCCGCGATGAAGCGCTCGGCGGCTTCGTCGGCGTCGGTGACGAGATCGCGCGGCGAGGTCTTGGTGTGCACCGCATCGGCCGACAGGCGGCGAAAGCGCGGCATGACTTCGGCCTGGGCGGCCTCGGCCAGGATGGCCGCGATGCGGCGGGTGTCTTCGCGGGTGTAGGATCTGGTCATGCCAGGACTCGGGGGGAAGAGCCGCAAATCTAGCATGTTTGCGTGTCCGGCATGTTGATGCCGGACCCCGGCGGGACAAAAGCGCCGATGGAAATCAGGCAGGTGTCTGACACCCCGCGGGGTGTCAGACACCTGGGAAACGCCGGGTCGTGGTCAGGCGCCCAGGTCCACGCACAGGTACTTCAGTTCCAGGTATTCCTCGATGCCGTACTTCGAGCCCTCGCGGCCCAGGCCCGATTGCTTGACGCCGCCGAACGGCCCGACTTCGTTCGAGATGATGCCGGTGTTGATGCCGACGATGCCGTATTCCAGCGCCTCGGACACGCGCCAGACGCGCGCGTAGTCGCGCGTGTAGAAGTACGCCGCCAGCCCGAAGATGGTGTTGTTGGCCTGCTTGAGCACTTCGGCCTCGCTGTCGAACTTGAACAGCGGGGCCACGGGGCCGAAGGTTTCCTCGACGGCGAAGCGCATCGAGGCGGTCACGTCGCGCACGATGGTGGGCTGGAAGAACGTGCCGCCCAGGGCATGCGGCTGGCCGCCGGTGACCACCTTGGCGCCCTGTGCGGTGGCGTCGGCGATGTGTTCCTGCACTTTCTCCACCGCGGCGCTGTCGATCAGCGGGCCCTGCACCACGCCGTCGGCGAAGCCGTCGCCCACCTTCATGGCCTCGACCTTGGCGGTCAGGCGCTTGATCACGTCTTCATAGACACCGGCCTGGATGTAGATGCGGTTGGCGCAGACGCAGGTCTGGCCGGCGTTGCGGTACTTGGACGCCAGGATGCCGTCGACCGCGCGGTCCAGGTCGGCGTCGTCGAACACGATGAAGGGCGCGTTGCCGCCCAGCTCGAGCGACAGCTTCTTGATGGTGGGCGCGCACTGTTCCATCAGCGTGCGGCCGACTTCGGTCGAGCCGGTGAAGCTCAGCTTGCGCACGACATCGCTTTCGCACAGGGCCGCGCCGATCTCGCGCGAGCTGCCGGTGACGACATGGAACACGCCGGCCGGCACGCCGGCTTCTTCGGCCAGCACCGCCAGCGCCAGGGCGGTCAGCGGCGTCTGCTGGGCCGGCTTGACCACCATGGTGCAGCCGGCGGCCAGCGCCGGGCCGACCTTGCGGGTGATCATGGCGGCGGGGAAGTTCCACGGCGTGATGGCGGCGGTGACGCCGATGGGCTGCTTGAGCACCATCAGGCGCTGGCCGGCCTTCGGGCTTTGCAGCACGTCGCCGTCGATGCGCTTGGCTTCTTCGGCGAACCATTCCAGGAACGACGCGGCGTAGGCGATTTCGCCGGCGGCCTCGGTGACGGGCTTGCCTTGTTCCGAGGTCATGATGGTGGCCAGGTCCTGCTGGTTGGCCATCATCAGCTGGGCCCACTTCAGCAGGATGGCGGCGCGCTCTTTGCCGGTCTTGGCGGCCCAGGCGGGCAGGGCCGCCTGGGCGCTGGCGATGGCCTGCTCGGTTTCCTTGCGGCCCAGCTTGGGCACCGAGACGATGGTCTTGCCGGTGGAGGGATTGTCGACCGGGATGCTGGCGCCGCTGCCGGCGCCCACCCATTTGCCGTCGATGTAGCAGGCGTCGCGCAGCAGTTCGGCGCGCTTGAGCGGATGAGACAATTGCGACATGAATGCTCCTTGATATGTGATGGCGCGAAATAGCGAACCGGCCGCGTGCGCCACGAGGGGCGCACGCGGCCGGGCATGGCGTTCCCGACGCGCGAAGGCTAGGCGGTCAGGACATCGGCAAGGATGTCCAGGGCACGAGCGAACTGGGCGTCCGGGATGGTCAAGGGATACAGGAAGCGCAATACGTTTCCGTATACACCGCAGCTTAGCAAAATCAGGCCGCGCTGGATGGCCGCGTCCTGCACGCGCTGGACGGCCTGCGCATCGGGCTGGCCGGTGGCCGGGTCGTGCAGCTCCAGCGCCACCATCGAGCCCAGGCCGCGCACGTCGGCAATGGCCGGGCAGCGCGGGCGCAGGCTGTTCAGGTGATCCTGCAGGCGCTGGCCCAGTTCGGCGGCGCGCGCGCACAGCAGTTCTTCTTCCAGCACGTCCAGCACCGCGTGGGCCGCGGCGATGGCCAGCGGGTTGCCGGCGTAGGTGCCGCCCAGGCCGCCGGGCGCCGGGCCGTCCATGACTTCGGCGCGGCCCACCACGCCCGAGATCGGGAAGCCGCCGCCCAGGCTCTTGGCCATGGTGATCAGGTCGGCCTGCACGGCGTGGTGCTGCATGGCGAACAGCTTGCCGGTGCGCGCGAAGCCGGTCTGCACTTCGTCGGCGATCAGCAGGATGCCGTGCTCGTCGCACACCTTGCGCAGCGCCGTCATCAGTTCGGGCGGCGTGATGTTGAAGCCGCCTTCGCCCTGCACCGGTTCGATGATGATGGCCGCCACGCGCTTCGGGTCGATGTCGGCCTTGAACAGCAGGTCCAGCGCCTTGAGCGAGTCGGCCACGCTGATGTCCTGCGTGCCGTTGGGGAAGGGCACGTGATAGATGTCGCCCGGCATGGGGCCGAAGGCCAGTTTGTAGGGGGCCACCTTGCCCGTCAGCGCCATGCCCAGCATGGTGCGGCCGTGGAACGAGCCGGTGAAGGCCACCACGCCCGAACGGCCGGTGTAGGCGCGCGCGATCTTCACGGCGTTCTCGACCGCTTCGACGCCGGTCGTGAAGAAGGCGGTTTTCTTCAGGCCGTCGATGGGCGCCAGCGCGTTGATGCGCTCGGCCAGCGCCACGTAGCCTTCGTACGGCACGATCTGGTAGGCCGTGTGGGTGAAGGCTTCCAGCTGGGCGGCGACCGCGGCCTTGATCTTGGGGTGGCGGTGGCCGGTGTTCAGCACCGCGATGCCGCCGGCGAAATCGATGTATTCCTTGCCTTCGCTGTCCCACAGCGTGGCGTTTTCCGCGCGTACCGCGTAAAAGTCGCACATCACGCCCACGCCGCGCGGCGTGGCCAGCGTGCGGCGGGTGTTCAAGTCTCGGTTCTGCATATCGGCCTCGATGGCAAACAAAAAGTGCCGCGTGCGCGGCGGATGGGCGCCGGCACCGCGGGCGCGGTGCCTGTCGATATTCATTTAATGCTAAGATGGCCCCATTAAAAAGAACCACTTTTGCAAAACCGGTAGAACCAATTGCGCACCCTTGCCGGCGATCTCCTGCAGTTGCGGCTGGGCGAGCCCGGCGACGGGCCGATGAACAAGCGCCTGTACCGCGGGATCCGCGAAGCCATCCTGGACGGCACCATCCCCGCCGGCACGCGGCTGCCCGCCTCGCGCGACCTGGCCGCCGAACTGGGCATCGCGCGCAATACGGTGGTGCATGTGTACGGCCAGTTATTGGCCGAGGGCTATACCTACAGCCGGCAGGGCAACGGCACGTTCGTCACCGACTCGGTGCCCGACACTTACCTGGCCAGCGGACGCGGCCGGCGCCACGCCACCGCCGCGCAGGCGGGCGCGGCCCTGTCGGCGCGGGGCGCGCGGATCGTCGACGAGGCCTCGGCCTCGCCCTACCAGTGGGGCGCCTTCATGCCCGGCGTGCCGGACGTCACCGAATTCCCGCACCAGAAGTTCGCCCGCATCATGGGCGCGCTGTGGCGCGACCCCACGCCGGCCATGCTGAGCTATTCCTACGGGGGCGGCCTGCCGGCCCTGCGCGAAGCGCTGGCCCAGCACCTGGCGGTGACCCGTTCCATCGATTGCGAGCCCGACCAGATCATCATCGTGGAAGGTTCGCACCAGGCCATCGACCTGGCCACCCGCATCCTGGGCGATGCGGGCGATGTGGCCTGGGTCGAGAACCCCGGCTACTGGGGCGCGCGCACGGTGCTGGCCGCCAACGGCATCCGCATCGTGCACCAGCCGGTCGACGAAGAAGGCATGCTGCTGCCCACGCAGGCCGACGGCGTGCCGCCGCGCTTCGTGTTCGTCACGCCGTCGCACCAGTACCCGCTGGGTTCGGTCATGTCGCTGGCGCGCCGCCGGCAGCTGCTGGCCATGGCACGCGGCTGGGGCAGCTGGATCATCGAGGACGACTACGACAGCGAGTTCCGTTTTTCGGGGCGGCCGATCGCATCGCTGCAGGGGCTGGAGCCCGATGCACCGGTGATCTACCTGGGCACCTTCAGCAAGACGCTGTACCCCGGCTTGCGGGTCGGGTACCTGGTGCTGCCCAAGGCCTTGACCGCCGCCTTCCAGGCCGCCCACGCCGAACTGTACCGCGAGGGCCACCTGATGACGCACGCCGCGCTGGCGGCCTTCATCGCCGATGGCCATTATGCGGCGCACATCCGGCGCATGCGCATGCTGTATGCGCGGCGCCGCGCCATGCTGGTCAACCTGATCGAGCGCCGGCTGGGGGCGGAGTGGCTGCACCGCGATTCCAGCGATGCCGGATTGCACCTGGTGCTGAACCTGCCCGCCGACATGGACGATGCGCGCGTGGTCCAGGCGGCCCATGCCCGCGGCGTACTGACGCGGCCCCTGTCGCGGTATTACGCGGCGGGCACGGCCGGCCGGCCGGGGTTGCTGCTGGGGTATGCCTGCGTGCCGGAAAGCGACATCGCCCGCAAGTTCGAGGCGGTGCTCGACAGCCTGGCGGACGTGGCCAGGCGGCGGGCCTAGCGTCGCCGGGCGCTACATGATGCCCAGGCGGTACTCGAGGTTCTTGACCAGCGTGTGCAGGCGCGGGCCCAGCGATTCCTGGATGTGCTTGTCGTCCATGTCGTGCGCGGCGATGGTGACATTGAACGCCAGCGGCAAGTCGTTGGACCGATAGCGCATCGGGCAGGCGATGCCGCACAGGTCGGGCTGCCAGTCCCTGGCCACCACGCAGAAGCCGCGCTGGTCGATCTGTTCGAAAGCCACCGCCAGCGAAGGCGAAAAACGTTCCCAGTCTTCCGGGTATTCCTGCGCCAGGCGGCCGCAGATCAACCGCCTTTCTTCCGGCGTTTGCGCATACAGCAGCGAGCGGCCGATGGCCGTGCGCAGCAACGGGCGGTCCGATCCGATATCGGGGCGGGTGCGGTTCGAATGCCCGTCCTGCACGGTCTCGACATAGACCGCCTGCAGCCGGTCGCGAATCGCCAGCGATACCGGGCCGCGCGCATAGCGCGCCAATTCCACCATGTCGTGCGCGGCCAGCTGGCGCAGCGTCAGGTTCACCAGCAGCGGGTAGCCCAGCGACAGCACCGCCGGGCCCAGCGAGTACTTGCCGGTGCGCGCATCGCGGCGCAGATACCCCAGCCCGACCAGCGTGAAAGTCAGGCGCGAGACGGTGGGCCGCGTCAGGCCCAGCGCTTCGGCCAGTTCTTTATTGCCCCACAGCGGCTGGGCGGGCGAAAAGCAGCGCAGCACATCCAGCCCGTGCGACAGCGTGGACGCGAATTGCGGGTGGGACTCGAGCGCCGCGCGGGGCTCGAGTTCGTAGTGCGCGGGTGTCTTGGTATGCATGGGACCTCAGGGATACAAGGCATTGACATTGTAGTCGCGGCCGAAATATAAACTCATATACCATTTATCAAACATGAATTCCATTTATTGGAATTGAAGGATCGGCCTCATGCAACTTCCCGCCTTGCGGCAGCCCCAGGGCAAGCGCCTGTTCAGCTTCGCGGTGGTCGCGGATACCCACGTCAACGAATCGGAAGACGTGTGCGCATCCCCGTTCGCCACCAATGCCAAGGCCAATGCCCGGGCGCGGCACGTGTTCAACGACATCGCCGGGCTCGATCCGGCGCCGGACTTCGTGATCCACCTGGGCGATATCGTCCATCCGGTGCCCAGCCAGGCGTCGTTCGACGAGGCGGCCCGCCGTTTCAAGGCCATGGCGCAAGTCCTGCCGATGCCGCTGCACCTGGTGCCGGGCAATCACGATGTGGGCGACAAGCGCATCGACTGGATGCCGGCCGACATCGTGTGCGAAGACTACCTGCGCAAGTACCGCGAGCTGTTCGGCCCGGACTACTACGCCATCGATCATGGCGGCGTGCGCTTCCTGTTCGTCAATGCGCTGCTGTTCAACTCGGCGCTGCCCGCCGACCAGGCCCAGCGCGACTGGATCGACCAGCAGCTGGCAAGCGCCGCGGGGCGCGTATTCGTGTCGCTGCACTATCCGCCGTATCTGCTGGACGCCGACGAAAAGGGCTCGTACGACAACATCGACGAGCCGGGCCGAGGCTGGCTGCTGTCGCGCCTGCGCCATCCGTGCGTGGAAGGCGTGCTGGCCGGCCACGTGCACAACTTCTGGTACGACGTGGTGGGCCAGGCCGAGCTGTACATGCTGCCCTCGACGGCATTCCTGCGCCACGATTTTTCCGAGTTCTACCGGGTGGCGCCCAAGGACGAATACGGACGCGGCGATGCCGAGAAGTTCGGCTACTTCCTGATCGACGTCCATGAGAAAGGCCACGTGGCCAAGCTGATCCGGACCCACGGCGCGATGCGCGGCGAAGGCCCGGCGCCGGCGCGGGCCGGCGGCCGGCTGCCGCCCGTGCACACCAAGACGGCCACCAACGACAAGTTCGCGCTCGAGATGCGCCACCCCTGGGCCGAGGTGGTCGAAGTGCCGTGCACCGGCGGCGTGCAGGAATTCGGCCGCAAGCTGGCGCGCAACGACTACCCCCTGATGGCCATGTGGGAAATGGGCCTGCGCGTGCTGAAAATACCCGCCCAGGACCTGGCCAGCCCGCAGACCCTGCGGCGCGCCCGCATGATGAGCGAAGCGGGGCACGCGTTCGCGATCACCTCGCTGGGCCTGCCCGACGGCGACCTGTTCCGGCGGGCCGACGAATACGGGCTGCGCATCGCCGCCGTCGAACTCAACCTGACGCGGCAGCGGCTGGCCCAGGCCACCGCGGGGCTGCAGCGGCTGCGCCAGCAGACCGCCGCGCCGCTGATCTACTGCAAGGTGCGCACCGGCGAAGACGATGCCCACTTCGACGGCAAGCACTACAGCCATTTCGTCAATACCGGCATGCGCCTGGGCGAACTGGATGGCGCCCAGGACTGGCTGGCGCCGCTGTTGCGCGACAAGCTGCTCGACGGCGCCACCGTCCGGCTGGACTGGGGCGCGGACCTGCTCGAGGCCCACCAGGTGCTAGCCGCGGCCGCCGGCCGCTGGCAGTGCACGCTGGCCGCCGGCGTCAAGCTGGCCCACCAGCTCGCCACCGCCAATACCGACGACTACGCCATCGCGCGCCTGGCCTGCGAGGCATTCGTGGCCGCGCGCACCGGCGATGCGGTGCACTACGCCTTCGACACGTTCATGGATGTGGACCGCGGTTATTTCCCGCGCAACGGCTTCATCGACCGCCGCTACGATCCGCGGCCCGCCGCCGTTGCCCTGGCCTCGCTGAACGCGATGCTGCCCTCGGCCGGGGCGGCAACGCTGTCCCGGCTGCCCGGCCCGTCCGGCCTGCGCGCCACCGGCATCCGGCTGGGACAGGCCAGCTACGAATTGCTGGCGGGCAGCGGCAGCCTCGCGCGAGCGCGCATCGCCGAGCTCGAAGGGCGGGGCGCCGCGGTGGACCTGCTGACCGGGCGCTACCTGGACCAGCCGGGGTCCCTGTCGGGCGCCGATGACGATGTGCTGGTGCTGGTTCAACGGGCAGCAATGCCATAACGGGCAGCAATGCCTTTCAAGGGGAAAAAACAATGATGCACTCATGCAAACGATGGTTGATGGCGGCGGCCCTGTGCCTGCCCGCGCTGGCGGCCGCGCAGTCGTTCCCGGACAAGCCGGTGCGGCTGGTGGTGGCCTATACGCCCGGCGGCGCCACCGATGTGATCGCGCGGATCCTGGCGGCCCGCCTGACCGAAAAATGGCAGCAGCAGGTGGTGGTCGAGAACAAGGCCGGCGCGGGCGGCATGATCGGCGCCGAGCACGTCGTGCAGGCGCGTCCGGACGGCTACACGCTGCTGCTGGCCTACACGCCCGAGGTCTCGATCAACAAGCTGATCTACAAGCAGATGCGCTACGACCCGCTGACGGACCTGCTGCCCATCGCGCGGGTGGCGCAGGCGCCGCTGGTGCTGGTCAGCGGGCCCAAGCTGCCGGTGCGGGACTACCGGGCGTTCCTGGCGCTGGGCAAGGAACGCCAGGTCTCGTATGGCTCGCCCGGCACGGGAGGCCAGCAGCACCTGGCGGGCGAACTGCTGAAGCTGCGCTCCGGCATGAACCTGCTGCATATTCCCTACCGCGGCACCTCGGCCGCGGTGGCCGACCTGGTGGGCGGGCAGATCGATGTCTTCTTCGCGACGGCGCCGGCCCTCATGGGACACATACGCAGCGGCAAGCTGCATCCGCTGCTGATCGCCGGCCCCGATCGGCAAGGCATCCTGCCGGATACGCCCACCGCCGCCGAAGTCGGCCTGGCCGACTTCGACATCTCGAACTGGTTCGGCGTGTTCGCGCCCGCCAAGATGGATGCCGCGCTGGCCGCGCGGCTGTCGGGCGACGTGGCCGACGTGCTGCGCCAGCCCGATACCGCCAAGGCACTGACCGACCAGGGCCTGACCGTGGCCTACCTGGATTCCGCCGGGTTCCGCACCTTTATCGGCACCGAGATGAAAAAGTACGCCGGCATCATCGAGCTGACGGGCGTGCCCCGGCAATAGCGCGCGGCTTCATGCCGCTTTCAACGCCGCCGCCAGCCCGGCGGCGTTGCGCATGCCCTGGTCCTGGTAGTTGGTGTTCAGCACCGCGTGGGCCTGGCGCACGCGTTCGGCCAGGCGCTTGAGGCGGTCGGCGAGTTCGGCCAGTTCGGCCGGGGTGTACTCGTATTGGAAGCGGCCCGACGAGGCGCCGCTGTTGTTGTTCCAGGCCGCGGCGTTGCGGCCGTGCAGGCGCAGCACCGCCAGTTCGGGATGGGTGGTTTCCCAGACGGCGGGCACGGCGCTGTCGAAGCCCTGCGGGGCATCCACCACCGTATGCGCCACGCCCAGCTCGCGCTGCAAGGCCAGTGTCGACGCCGTGGCGGCCGGGCTATCGAACCAGCTGCGATGGCGCCATTCCACCGCCATCAGGTGTTCGTCCATGTGGCGGGCGCAGTCGCGCAGCAGCGCCATGCCGCGCGCGCCGCGCCGCACCCAGGGCGCGAACTGGAATTGCACCGCGCCCAGCTTGCCGGCCATGCGCAAGGGTTCTAGCGCGATCAGGAAGCGGCGCCACAGCTCGTCGCGCAGGTCGGCGGGCATCTGGCCGTAGTACAGCACGGGATCCGCTGGCAGGGGCGCGCCGGCCGGGTCGTCGTCTTCGTCGTCCGCGCCCAGTTCGCGCCGGATGTCCGCCGGCAGCGACCGCAGCGGCGCGGGGTGCCCGGTGAACAAGCGAAACGCCTTGATATTGAAGACGAAATCGGCCGGGGTGCGGGTGGCCCACAGGTGCGCCATGGGGCCGCCGGGCAGGCCGTAGTAGGTGGCGTCGACCTCGGCCAGCCCGAACTGGGTGGCGTAATGGCGCAGGCGCGCCTCGGGCGTGCGGGCATGGGGCGGGTAAAAGCGGCCGCAGGCCAGCAGGGTGGGGTCGGTCCAGGAGGCGGTGCCGGTCAGGATGTGCATGCGGGCGGGCCGCGCCCGGGCGCGACGGGCCGGGCAACGGCGGCGGGCGAGTTCCGTTATAGTCTGGATGAATATACAGTATTTTCCTGGTTTTCCATGTCCGCTTCCCCCGATTCCGGCGCTGCCGATTACCTGTCCGACCTGAACCCGGCCCAGCGCGAAGCCGCCGAATTCGGCGTGGGCGACCCGGCCGCGCCGGCGCTGCTGGTGATCGCCGGCGCCGGCTCCGGCAAGACCAGCACGCTGGCGCATCGGGTGGCGCACCTGGTGCTCAACGGCGCCGACCCGCAACGCATGCTGCTGCTCACGTTCTCGCGCCGCGCGGCCCAGGAAATGGAGCGCCGCGTCGGGCGCGTGCTGCAACGGGTGATGAAGCTGCACCCCACCCAGCCGCCGCCGGCACTGCCGTGGGCCGGCACTTTCCACAGCATCGGCGCCCGGCTGCTGCGCGACTGCGCCGGCCGCATCGGCCTGTCCGACAGCTTCACCATCCACGATCGCGGTGATGCCGAAGACCTGATGGGCATGGTGCGGCACGAACTGGGCCTGTCGGCCACGTCCGAACGCTTCCCGCTCAAGGGCACCTGCCTGGCCATCTATTCGCGCGTCATCAACAGCCAGGCCTCGGTGGCCGACGTGCTGAAGCAGGCCTTTCCCTGGTGCGCGCAATGGGAAGACGCACTCAAGCGCCTGTTCGCGGCCTACGTGCAGGCCAAGCAGGACCAGCAGGTGCTCGACTACGACGACCTGCTGCTGTACTGGGCCGAAATGATGCAGGACGACGTCCTGGCCAGCGACGTGGGCGCGCGTTTCGACCACGTGCTGGTCGACGAATACCAGGACACCAACCGCCTGCAGGCCGCCATCCTGCTGGGCATGAAGCCCGACGGCCGCGGCCTGACGGTGGTGGGCGACGACGCCCAGTCCATCTATTCGTTCCGCGCCGCCACGGTGCGCAACATCCTGGACTTCCCGGCCCAGTTCGAGCGGCCCGCCCATGTGGTGACGCTGGAACGCAACTACCGTTCCACCCAGCCGATCCTGGACGCTTCCAATGCCGTCATCGGGCTGGCCAGCGAACGCTATGCCAAAGACCTCTGGACCGATCGCGCCTCGTCGCGCCTGCCCGCGCTGGTTACCGTCAGCGACGAAGCCGGCCAGGCGCGCTGGGTGGCCGACCAGGTGCTGGCGCAGCGCGAAGCGGGCGCCACCCTGAAGTCGCAGGCGGCGCTGTTTCGCGCGTCCAGCCACAGCGCCGCGCTGGAACTGGAACTGACCCGCCGCAATATCCCGTTCGTGAAGTTCGGCGGGCTGCGCTTCCTGGAAGCCGCCCATATCAAGGATGTGCTGTCGCTGCTGCGCTGGGCCGAAAACCCGCGCGGCCGCCTGGCCGGGTTCCGGGCGGCGCAGTTGCTGCCCGGCATCGGGCCGGCCATTGCCGGCCGGCTGATGGACGCGCTGGCCGACGCCGCCGACCCGCTGGCGGCGTTGCGCGAATTCAAGCCGGGGGCGGCGGCGCGCGCCGACTGGGACGCTTTCGCCGACACCTATGCCGCCCTGCGCGCACCCGGCCTGCAGTGGCCCGCCGACCTGGACCTGGCGCTGCGCTGGTACGCGCCGCAGCTCGAACGCCTGTACGAGGACGCGCGCGTGCGCAAGGCCGATCTCGAGCAGCTGGCGCGCATCGGCGCCGGCTACGGCAGCCGCGAGCGCTTCCTGACCGAACTGACGCTCGACCCGCCCGATGCCACCAGCGCCGAATCGGGCCCGCCGCTGCGCGACGAAGACTACATGATCCTGTCGACCATCCATTCGGCCAAGGGCCAGGAATGGAAGTCGGTCTATGTACTGAACGTGGTGGACGGCTGCATTCCTTCCGACATGAGCACCGGCACGGCCGAGGAAATCGAGGAAGAACGGCGCCTGCTGTACGTGGCCATGACGCGCGCCAGGGAACAGCTGCAGCTGATCGTGCCGCAGCGTTTCTATGTGCACCAGCAGACCGGCCTGGGCGACCGCCATGTGTACGGCTCGCGCACGCGCTTCATCCCCGAGGCGCTGCTGCCGCTGTTCGAGCCCCTGCCCAAGCCGCCCGAACTGCCTTTCGGCCGGGGGCGGCCGCAGGCCGACGCGACGCCGCGCATCGATGTGGCGCAACGGGTTCGCAAGCTGTTCTCCTGAGCTATCATGCCCCGAACGCCCGCCGGCCGGGCGCGATACCGCGGAGGCTTGCATGTCGCAGAATGAACCCGCCACCCCGGCGCACGGCGAGGTGGTCGCGTCGGTGGCTTATGTGCGCGGCCAGCGTTCGCACGACGTGCCGATCGAAGACATCAAGTCGTACACCTGCCAGGAAGAGAACCTGCTGTGGATCGGCCTGCGCGATCCCGATGCCGGCCTGCTGCAGCGCGTGGCCGACGACCTGGGCGTGCGGCCCAAGACGCGCGACGAAATGCTCGAACCCCATCGCCGGCCCAAGATCATCGATTTCGGCCATTGCGTGCTGGTGGTGGCCATCACCGTCGAGATCGACCAGGGCCGCCCCGCCTTCGGCGAAACCCAGATCCTGATCGGCCGCGGGTTCCTGGTCACGGTGCGGCGCGGCGCCACGGCCAGCCACAGCGCCCTGCGCGAGCGGCTGGAATCGGCGCCCGATCTGCTGCGTCGCGGCAGCGATTATGTGGCGTCCGAATTGCTGGACTTGCTGATCGACCGCTACGTGGCCGCCGCGTCCCAGCTGGAAAGCGTGGTGGAAGGCGCCGAGCAGAAACTGATGATCCGCGGCGCCAAGGATTCCGACATCCGCAAGCTGTACCGCCAGCGCCGCGACCTGCTGCGCATCCATACCGTGATCGCGCCGCTGGCCGAGATCTGCCGCCGGCTGGCCCACATGGACATGTCCGCGGTGGACGCCAATGCGCGGCCTTATTTCTCGGTGGTGGCCGACCGGGTGCTGCGCGTCGACGAACTGATCAATGCCTTGCGCGAGGCGCTGGCGTTCGCCTTCGAGGCCAGCCTGATGATCGCCCAGACGCAGCAGAACGACATCACGCGCCGGCTGGCGGCCTGGGCCGCCATCCTGGCCGTGCCCACCGCGGTGGCCGGCATCTACGGCATGAATTTCGAGTTCATGCCCGAACTCAAGACGCCCTGGGGCTATCCGGCCACCCTGGCCGGCATCGCGACGGTCTGCGGCGTGCTGTACTGGCGGTTCCGCAAAGCCGGCTGGCTGTAGCGGCGTGGCGTCGGCGCTTCCCAAGTGTCCGACACCAACGCGTGGCAAGACCGCCTTGCCGGTCTTGTGTGGCACACTGCATGCCATTCCTCATCTTCGGGACAACAGATCTTGCGCAGGCAGTCTACGTTCGGCCGCATCGGCCGCCGGCTGGGCGGCGTCCTGGGCGTGGCCCTGGCCGCCGTATTGGTGCACTGGTTCCAGGGCGAACGCGACGTGCCGGCGGACCGGCCGGCGCCGGCCGCCGCGCCGGCCGCGCGCCGCGCGCCCGGGGCCGCCATCGCCCGCGACGCCGTGCCCCCCGGCCGCTATACCCTGACCGGCACGGTGGTCAAGGTCGCCGACGGCGACACCGTCACGCTGCGGGTCAATGGCCGCCAGCACCGCGTCCGGCTCGACAGCATCGACGCGCCGGAAACCGGCCATGGCGACCAGGAACCCGGCCAGCCCTACGCCGAGGCGGCACGGCGCCACCTGGAACAACTGGTGGGCGGCCGCACCCTGACGGCACAATGCTACGAGCAAGACCAGTTCGAGCGCGATCTCTGCGCCCTGATGCTGCCCGATGGCAATTCGGCCAACCGGGCGCAGGTGGCGGCCGGCTATGCCTGGGCCTATACCGCGCGGCGCGGCGACTACCTGCGCGATACGGCCCTGCCCGGCCTGCAGCGCCAGGCCAGGCAGGCCGGGCAGGGCTTGTGGGCGCAGCCCGCCACCGAGCCCTGGAAGTGGCGTTACGAATGCTGGCGGAACCGACGCTGCTGAAGCCGGTCTGATATGGCTGACTGCGCCCGCGGCACCCCGGGCTTGCCTGGATGGGTCGGGCTCCGCGCCTTTGCTATGCTTTGCGCCAGGCTCGAAACGGGAACACTACACGGAAGCGGTTTTATGGGTGCATGGCTGCGGCGGATCTCGATGGCGGTGCTGGTGTCGGCGCTGGCGCTGGCCGGCTGCACCCGGGAACCCATCAACAGTCCGTATGAAACGGGGGCGCTGGCCCACAACACTCTGTACACGGCGTTCGTCAAGCGTTCGCCCAAGTACCTGGACCCGGCGCGCTCGTATTCCACCGACGAAACCCCCTACACCTACAACATCTACGAACCGCTTTACGGCTATCACTACCTGAAGCGGCCGTACGAACTGGTCCCGCGCGCCGCGGCGGCCATTGCGCAGCCGCGCTACGTGGATGCGCAGGGCAACGAACTGCCCGCCGACACGCCCGGCCAGCAGATCGCCGAAAGCATCTACGACATCCGCATCCGCCCGGGCATCCTGTACCAGCCGCACCCCGCCTTCGCGCGCGAGGCCGACGGCCGCTACAGCTACTTCCCGCTGCAGCCGGGCGAACTCGACGACAAGTTCTATATTCCCGACTTCGCCAAGACAGGCACGCGCGAGCTGACCGCGGCCGACTATGTCTACGCCTTCCGGCGCCTGGCCAGTCCGCGCGTGGCCTCGCCCATCTATTCGCTGATGGCCGAGTACGTCGTGGGCATGCCGGCCTACGGGCAGCGCCTGCGGCAACGCGACGAGGCCCTGCGTCGCGGGCTGCCGTTCGGCCAGCGCGACCTGCCCTGGCTGGACCTGCGCGACGCCGACGGGTTCCAGGGCGTGCAGGCGCTGGATGCCCACACGCTGCGCATCCGCATCAAGGGCAAGTACCCGCAGTTCAAGTACTGGCTGGCCATGACGTTCACCGCGCCCATTCCCTGGGAAGCGGACCGCTTCTACAGCCAGCCGGGCATGGCGGGCCACGACCTGTCGCTGAACACCTGGCCGGTGGGCACCGGGCCCTACATGCTGGCCGAATCGCTGCAGAACCGCCGCCATGTGCTGGCGCGCAATCCCAACTTCCGCGGCGAGCCGTACCCTTGCGAAGGCGAGCCGGCCGACCGCGCCGCGGGGCTGCTGGCCGACTGCGGCAAACCCACGCCCTTTGTCGACCGCATCGTCTTCAGCGTCGAAAAAGAAGCGGTGCCGCTGACGGGCAAGTTCATGCAGGGCTACTACGACATGCCCCAGGTCGAGCGGGGCGAGTACGGCGTGGCCATGCTGGTGGCCGCGGGCGATTCGCCCGACAAGGCCAAGCGCTACCGCGAACACGGCATCCAGCTGCCCACGGCCATCGAGACCTCGAGCTGGTACATGGGCTTCAACTGGCTCGACCCGGTGGTCGGCCGCGGCGATACCCCCGAACAGCAGGAAAAGAACCGCAAGCTGCGCCAGGCCATCAGCATCGCGTTCAACTGGGAAGAATACGTGGCGGTGTTCGAAAACAGCCAGGCCATGGTGGCGCACGGCCCGGTGCCGCCGGGCGTGCTGGGCTATCGCGACCCGCCCGACGGCATCAACCCGGTGGTATACGACCTGGTCGACGGACGGGTGCAGCGCAAGCCGCTGGACGTGGCCAGGCAACTGCTGGCCGAGGCCGGCTACCCCAACGGGCGCAACGCCGAAACCGGCGCGCCGCTGGTGCTGTACTACGACGCCATGACGGGCGGCGGCTCGAACCCGCAGTTCGACTGGATGCGCCGCCAGCTGGCCAAGATCGGCATCCAGATGGATGTGCGCTCCACCGACTACAGCCGCTTCCAGGACAAGATGCTGCGCGGCACGTCGCAGATCTTCTTCTGGGGCTGGGTGGCCGACTACCCCGACGCCGAAAACTTCCTGTTCCTGCTGTACGGCCCCAACGGCAAGGCCAGGCACGGCGGCGAGAACGCGGCCAACTATGCCAATGCCGAATACGACCGGCTGTTCGAGCAGATGAAGTACCTGGACGACGGCCCCGAGAAAGAAGCCGTCATCGCGCGCATGGTGGCCATCGTGCAGCGCGACGCGCCCTGGATGTTCGGCTACTTTCCCATGTCGGGCGGCGCCTACCAGCAGTGGGTGGGCAATGCCAAGCCCACCCAGATGGTGCGCAACACCCTGCAGTATGTGAAGGTCGATCCGGCGTTGCGGGTCGCCAAGGTACACGAGTGGAACACGCCGCTGTGGTGGCCGCTGGCGCTGCTGGCCGTGTTGCTGGCGCTGGCGGTCTGGCCGTCGTACGTGGCGCTCAAGCGGCGCGAGCGGCAGACGGCGTTCGGCGCCGGCGCGGCGCCCGCGCAACCGAAGGAGCAACAGCCATGACCGGCTACGTCATCCGGCGCCTGCTGTACGGGGTGCTGATCCTGATCGGCGTGAACCTGTTCACCTTCGTCCTGTTCTTCGCCGTGAACACGCCCGACGACATGGCGCGCCTGGCCATCGGCGGCCAGCGGGTCAGCCAGGAAGCCATCGATCGCTGGAAAGTCGAGCACGGCTACGACAAGCCCCTGTTCCTGAATACCCACGCCGAAGGCGCGCGGCGCCTGACCGATACGGTGTTCTACCAGCGTTCGGTGCCGCTCCTGGCGCTGGAATTCGGCTCGTCGGACGCCGGACACGACATCGGCCGCGAGATCCGCATGCGCATGGGCCCCAGCCTGGCGCTGGCCATTCCGACCTTCTTCCTGGGCTTGTTCGCCAGTGTGGCGTTCTCGCTGTTGCTGGTGTATTTCCGCGCCACCCGGCTCGATTTCTGGGGCGTGGTGCTGTGCGTGATATTGCTGTCGATATCCAGCCTGTTCTATATCATCGCGGGCCAGTGGATGTTCTCGAAACTGCTGCGCCTGGTGCCGTACTCGGGTTTCGCCGGCGGGCTGGACGCCGTCAAGTTCCTGGCCCTGCCGGTGCTGGTGGCCATCGTGTCGCGCCTGGGGCCCGAGGCCCGCTTCTACCGCGCGCTGTTCCTGGAAGAAGTCGGCAAGGACTACGTGCGCACCGCGCGCGCCAAGGGGCTGGCCGAACGCGCCGTGCTGTTTCGCCACGTGCTGCGCAACGCCATGCTGCCCATCCTGACCGGCACGGTCTCGGCCATTCCGCTGTTGTTCATGGGCAGCCTGATCGCCGAATCGTTCTTCGGCATTCCCGGGCTGGGCAGCTACACCATCGACGCCATCAACTCGCAGGATTTCTCCATCGTGCGCGCCATGGTGTTCCTGGGGTCGGCCCTGTATATCGTGGGGCTGATCCTGGCCGATATTTCCTACACGCTGGTCGACCCCCGCGTGCGTTTCGAGTGACCGCCATGCCCAAGTTCGTGTTCCTGTGGACGGATATCGCGCTGCTGCTGTTGCTGGCCGGCGTGCTGGGCTATATCTGGCGCGTGCGCCGCAGCCCCACGCTGCGCGCGACCTGGGCGCGCGTGGGGCGCGACGCGCCGGCCATGAGCTCGGCCGTGATCCTGGCCGCGTTCGTGGCGGTGGGCCTGCTGGACTCCGTTCATTACCGGCCCCAGCTGCCGCCGGCGCCGGGGGCCGCGGCCGATGCGCCGCCCATCTATGCGCCGGCCGTGCAATCGGCGCTGGACGGCCTGCTGGCCGGCACCGTGCTGGCGCGGCCCGAGAAAACCTATTCCGCGCCGCTGGCCGCGCGCCAGTTCACCAAGGAAACCGAGCTCGTCGATGGCCAGCCGGTGCGCGATTTCCCGCGCCTGCGCAGCGGCGGCGCGCACCTGGACGACCCCGAAACCCAATTGGCCGGCGACGCGCTGCGGCGCCTGGCCGGCGGCGTCGCCGGTGGCGCCGCCGCGGCCTTGCTGGGCGTCGCGCTGCTGGGAGCGGGGCTGGCGCGTTCGCGCGGCGGCTGGCGGCGCGCGCTGGCCGACGTGGCGCGCAATCGCACCGACGTACCCTGGCGCGCCATGTGGATCACCTACGCGTTGCTGTGCCTGGTGGTGGGCACGGTGGCGGGGCTGGCCAGCGGCTATCACGTGTTCGGCACCGACCGCACCGGCAACGACGTCCTGTGGCAGGCCCTGAAAAGCGTGCGCACCGCGCTGGTGATCGGCAGCCTGACCACGCTGGCGATGCTGCCGCCGGCCATCGGCTGCGGCATCGCGGCCGGCTATTTCAAGGGCAAGGTCGACGATGCCATCCAGTACGTGTACACCACGCTGACCTCGATTCCCGGCGTGCTGCTGGTGGCGGCCTGCGCGCTGATGATGCAGGTGTACATCGACAGCCATCCCGACCTGTTCGATACCTCGGCGGCGCGCGCCGACTTGCGGCTGTTCCTGCTGTGCATGATCCTGGGCCTGACGGGCTGGTCCGGCCTGTGCCGCCTGCTGCGCGCCGAGACGCTGAAGCTGCGCGAGCTGGAATACGTGCAGGCCGCGCGCGCCTTCGGCGTGTCGCACTGGCGCATCATGCGCCGCCACTTGCTGCCCAATGTGATGCACATCGTGCTGATCACCGCCGTGCTCGAGTTTTCCGGCCTGGTGCTTTACGAAGCGGTGCTGTCCTACCTGGGCATCGGCGTCGATCCGGGCATGAATTCGTTCGGCTCCATGATCGACAGCGCGCGGCTCGAGATGTCGCGCGATCCGATGGTGTGGTGGAACCTGCTGACGGCCTTCGTGTTCATGCTGGCGCTGGTGCTGGCGGCCAATCTGTTCGCCGACGCGGTGCGCGAGGCCTTCGACCCGCGCGCGCGCCGCTACCGGCCCGGCCGGCTGCCCGACGCCGCGATTGCGCCGGCCGCGGCCGACACCGGAGCGCCGCGATGAGCCGCGCCGACACCCTGCTGGCCGTGGACGGCCTGGATGTCGCCATCGCCGGCGACAGCGGCCTGACGCATGCGGTCAAGCGCCTGCAACTGGCCATCGCGCGCGGCGAGACCTTCGCCCTGGTGGGCGAATCCGGCTGCGGCAAGAGCATGACGGCCCTGGCGCTGCTGCGCCTGCTGCCGGACGCGGGCCGCATCGTGGGCGGCCAGATCGCGCTGGACGGCCAGGACCTGAACCAACTGCCCGAAAGCGCCATGCGCGGCGTGCGCGGCGGGCGCATCGGCATCATTTTCCAGGAACCGTCCACCAGCCTGAACCCCGTCATGCGGGTGGGCGACCAGATCCTGGAAACCCTGCAGGCGCATACCCCGCTGCGCGGCGCCGCGGCGCGCGCGCGCGCCATCGACTGGCTGCGCCGCGTGGGCATCCCCGAGCCCGAGCGCCGCATCGACGACTATCCGTTCCAGTTCTCGGGCGGGCAGAAGCAGCGCATCATGATCGCCATCGCGCTGGCGGCCGAGCCGGCGCTGCTGATCGCCGACGAGCCCACCACCGCGCTGGACGTCACCGTGCAGGCGCAGGTGCTGGACCTGCTGGCCGACATCCAGCGCGAGATGGGCATGGCCATCCTGCTGATCACGCACGACCTGGCGGTGGTGCGCAACGTGGCGCGCCACGTCGCCCTGATGCGCGGCGGCGAGATCGTCGAAAGCGCGGCGGCCGACGTCTTCTTCGAGGCGCCGCGCCATCCGTACGCGCGGCAATTGTTCGACGCCATTCCCACTTACGACAAGCGCGGCCGCCCGCTGGGCGGCGGCCAGCCGGTTCCGGCCGGCACGCCGGCCGGCGAGGTCGTGCTGGACGTCCAGGACCTGCTGGTGCACTACCCGGTGCGCAAGGGGCTGTTGCGCCGCATCGATTCCTGGGTGCAGGCGGTCAACGGCGTCAGCTTTTCCCTGCGCGCCGGCGAAACGCTGGCCTTGCTGGGCGAGTCCGGTTGCGGCAAGACCACCACCGGCAAGGCGCTGCTGCGCCTGGTCGAAGGCGCCAAAGTGCGCGGGCGCGCGCTGCTGCACGGGCGCGACCTGCTGCATGCCGGCCGCCGCGAACTGCGCGCACTGCGGCAGGACATCCAGATCGTGTTCCAGGATCCGTTCGCCTCGCTCGATCCGCGCATGCGGGTGGGCGACATCCTGGACGAGGGCATTGCCTCGCTGCGCCCGGACCTGCCCGAAACGGCGCGCCGCGAACGCGCCGACGGCCTGCTGCGGCGCGTGGGCCTGCCCGACGATACCGCGGCTCGCTATCCGCACGAATTCTCCGGCGGCCAGCGCCAGCGCATCGCCATCGCCCGCGCGCTGGCGGTCGAGCCCAAGGTGCTGATCTGCGACGAACCCACCTCGGCGCTGGATGTATCGGTGCAGGCGCAGATCCTGGACCTGCTGCGCGAACTGCAGGCCGAACTGGGCATTGCCTACCTGTTCATCACGCACAATTTCGGCGTGGTCGAATACCTGGCCGACCGCATCGCCATCATGCACGACGGGCGCATCGTCGAGAGCGGATCCGCCGATGCGGTGCTGCACGCGCCCAGGCACGACATGACCCGCCGCCTGCTGGCGGCGGTGCCGCGCCTGGCTTTCGGGCCGGCACGCTAGAACTGCCGCGTCCGGCCCGCGCCAGGATCAGTCGTCCAACCCGTGCACGTGGCGGGTTTCCAGCCATACCCGCGTATCGTGGCGCAAGGCTTTCAGGCATTGCGCCAGGAAGCTGTGCACGGTTTCCAGTTGCGACGTGTCGAAGTTGCGCGCCAGCAGCGTCACTTCGCGCGCGATGGCATGGCGTTCGGCCAGCAGCGTGCGGCACTGCTCCTCGACCGGCCGGATCACGATGATCCGGCGGTCCAGGGGGTGGCGGCCGCGCTCGACAAAGCCGGCTGCTTCCAGCCGGTTGATGAGCGCGGTGGCGCCGCCCGGGCTGATGCCCATCAATTGCGCCAGTTGCCCGGTGGGCAGGGACTCGAACTCGAGCACCAGGTCCAGCGCCTTGAGGTCGGCCAGCGCGATCCCCATCTTTTCGGACAGGGCAGCCTGGCAGGCCGCGGTATAGGCGGCGAACTGCCGCCCGAGCATCAACGCGATGTCATCAATCATGCCAGGCCGTGTCTCGTCGCTTTCGGAAACCGATGCGGAAGGGCGGCTAAGGTGTATCGCAGAATCCAAGTGCAACATGGGTTCACGCTCCGTTGTCCGCCGATCCGGTTTACTTGGCGCCGCCACCCAGGCCACCCAGCCCGCCCAGCAAGCCGCCGAGCAGGCCGCCATTGGCGTTGCCGCCGGTGCCGCCGCCCGCACCACCGCCCACGCCGCCGGTCAAGCCGCCGACCAGGCCGGTTACCGGGGCCAGCAGACCACCCAGGCCGTTGTTGCCGCCACTACCGCCGTTACCGGCGCCGCCGCCCAGGCCGCCGGTCAGGCCGCCGACCAGGTCGGTCACCGGGGCCAGCAGGCCGCCCAGGCCGTTGTTGGCGCCGCCGCTGCCGCCGTTGCCCGCGCCACCGCCCAGGCCGCCGGTCAGACCGCCGACCAGGTTCGTCACCGGCGCCAGCAGGCCGCCGTTACCGGCGCCGCCGCCCAGGCCACCCAGCAGGCCGGTCACGGGCGACAGCAGGCCGCCTTCGCCGCCGGTGCCGCCCAGGCCACCCAGTCCGCCGGTCAGCGAGGCCACCGCGGCCGTCGCGCTGCCCAGGGTCGAGCCCAGCGGGTTGGGGTTGCCGGGCGTGGCATGCACCACGCCGCCCAGGCTGGCCACCGCATTGCCCAGGTTGCTCAGCACGCCGTCCAGCGGGGTGCCGTCGGGCAAGGCGCCATTGGCGCCGGCCAGCGTGCCGCCGATGCTGGTCAACAGCCCGGCCACGGGCGCGCCCAGGCCGGTGGCCCCGCCCACTTGCTGCGTCAGGCTGGTGACTTGGCCGGCGATCGGGCTGACCACGCCATCCAGGCTCTTGCCCACGCCGCCCAGGGCGGGATTCAGGCCCAGCGGCAGCACGTTGTCGACCGTGGTGCCCACATTGGCCAGGGTCGGTTCCAGAATGGGCTGGCCGTTGCCGCCCAGGCCGCCCAGCAGGCCGGTCACCGGATTGAGCAGGCCGCCTTCGCCGCCCAGCGCGCCGGTCAGCGAGCCGACCGCGTTGGTGGCATTGCCCAGCACCGTGGTCAGGGGCTGGGGATTGTCGGGGTTGGCATTGAGCAGGCCGCCGGCGCTGGCCACCGTGTCGCCCAGGCCGCTGACCAGGCCGCCGACGCCTTCGCCCAGGCCGCCGGGCAGGCCGGTGCCGGCGACCGTGTCGCCCACATTGCTGACCGCGCCGCCGACTTGCGTCAGCACGCCGTCGACCGGGGCGCCCAGGCCCGTGGCCGCGCCCACCTGCTGGGTCAGGCCGGTAACCGTATCGACTACCGGCGCCACGCTGGGGTCGAGCGCCTTGCCGATACCGCCCAGCGCCCCGCCCAGGTCCAGCGGCGCCACGTTGTCGACGGCCGTGCCGGTATTGCCCAGGGTGGTTTCCAGCAGGCCGGCCGGCGGCGTGGTGCCCGGCGGGTTGTTGCCGTCGCCGGGGCCGCGCGAGGCGCGCTTGCCGTCGCCGCCACCGCCGCCGCCGCAGGCGGCAAGCGCGGCGGCCAGCGCGGCCGTGAGGACGGTCTTGGCCAGAACATGTTGGACGCGACGGATGTCGGAAGTTTTCGCAGACATGATTGCACTCCTGTGGGGGACGAGTCGGCGTCACATATGCGCCGGTTAGTCCCTGTGAAGCACAATCCATGCCAACTTTTTGAAACTGCCAGAAATAAGCTGAAAATCCGCAAATCCATGTGTAAAATTTGTTTATAAATCAACACCTAGCAGGGAAATTGAAGATTTTCCCTGAAAAGTGAAAATCCCAAATTTGGGACGTTGCGGATCCTGCGAATGTTACGGTTTCGCGGGTAACTGACGTTACGTTACGGGCGGCGTTACGTAACGTTTCGATAGCGCGGCCGCCGAGCGGGGCCGCGGACGGAAGGTCAGAACAGGTCGTAGAACAGCGAGTAATTGGCGTTGAAGCGCAAGTCGCGGTCGTTGTCGTCGATCGTGCGCGAGCCCACCGGCTTGGCCATGTTCACGTCGAACAAGTAGTACTTGTCGTCGGTGAAGCGCACGCCCAGGCCGACGGAAGACAGGTGCCCGGGGTTATTGTTCTGCACCGTGCGGTTGTTGTACCAGGTGCGCGCGTAGTCCACCATGGCATAGGGCTGCACGTTGTTCAGGTACTTCCAGCCCACGTTGAAACGGCGGTTGATTTCGGCCGACAGGCCCACGCCCTTGTCGCCGCTTTTCTCGCCTTGCGGATAGCCCATCCCATAGCGCCAGCTGCCATACGACACTTGTTCGGAACTGGGCAGCACGTCATCGGTATATTGCCCGGCGCCGCTGAGCACCAGGCCGAACTGGCCGGGCAGGGCGAAGGTCTGGCGCAGGTCGAGGTTGTAGCGCGTGAAGTTCAGGCTGACCTCGGGCACGCCCGTATAGCCGTAGTTGGTGTCGACCTTCTTGTCGGCACCGGCGGCGTTGAAGCCTTGCGATACGCCCAGCCCGATCTCGGTCGAGCGGCTGGGCAGCACGTCGCGGTAGCGCAGCTCGGCCGTGGCCGCGCGCACATCCACATCCTGCTGCAGCCAGTAGTCGGTGTCGCGCCCTTCATAGCGGTCTTTGGCGTTGACGGCGTATACGCCGGCCGTGGCGGTCAGCGAACGCCGGTTGTTCAGGATCAGCGGATAGCTCAGGGCCACCCCGACGCGGTTGTTGGTGACTTCGCGGTCGTAGCCCAGCCGTTCGACCGCGTCGTCCTGCGGCCATGATTGGTAGTGGTGCGCGTCGACGTGCAGGGCCAGGCCGTCCGAACCCAGCGGCACGGTGATCTCGGCGGCCACATAGCGCACGTCGTCGCTGTTGAGCGGGATGCTGGTGGTCAGCTTGACCTGCTCGCCCAGCGGGGTCAGGCTGTTGGTGGCCGCATTCACCATGGGCTGCATGCCCGTGCCCAGGTCCGCCACGCCGCCATTGGCCGTCACCGGGCGCCGGCTGGCCGCCACGACCAGCTCGGTCGCGCCGTCGGCGCGGCGCGGCAAATCCAGGCTGGGCTGGATCTGCACGCCGGGCACCGTGCGCATCAGGTTGAGCACGCGTTCCAGGGTGGGCTGCGTCAGCGGCTTTTCTTCCGTCAGCGGTCCGGCCAGGCTCTGCAGGCGATCACGCGCGTTGCCGATGTCGCCGTCGATCCGCACATTGCCGATATAGCCTTCGACCACCGTGACCGCCACCAGCCCGTCGGCGAACGACTGGTTCTGCAATAGCGCGAACGACAGCGGATAACCCCGCTGCCGGTACAGCGCCGTGATTTTGTCCACTTCCGCGACCAGCGCGCCCACCGTCGTTTCCTTGCCGGCCAGCGGCGTCAGCAGGGCCGAGACCTCGTCGAAGGGAATGGCCCGCACGCCCGACACGTCGAAATTGCGCGGCACCAGCCGCTGCGCCAGCCTGGCCTGCACCGCTTGCTGTTCCGGCGTGGGCGCCTGCAGCGCCGGTTGCGGCTGCGGCGCGCCAGTGTTGGCCGGCGTCTGGATGCGGGGCAGGGCATCGATGGGGTTGCCGCGCAGCGGGCCCTCGGCCCGGCTGTTCGCGCCCGCCAGCACGGCCAGCAGCGTGGAAGAAACAACAAAACCGGTGCGCAGGAAGGCGGTCATGGAAGGCGGCAGGTCGGCAAAGAATGTGGCGTTCTGGTCACAAACAGCGCAAAAGCCGGAGTGAAACAGAATAAATATTAAGGATGCGGCATGTTGCCATAGGGGTGCACAGTTGCGACAAGTATCGTAATAAAAATATACAAAAATCGCTTATCCATATATTTCTAAAGGGCCAAATTTTCCCATATGTAACTAATATGCTGCATTTTGTTGATGCTTTTCACCAATATCTGGACTTATTGCCCGGATAAGTTAGGATAGTCAGAAATATAAGAATAAATTACGTAATAACCCTAATGCAATTGCGCTGTTATTAGTTGAGACTGTCTTGTACGTTATGAAATCTTCTAGGCCCTCTTTGGTTTCCTGACTTTTCTATGAAACTGGGCCCGCAGATTTTCTTGCCAAAGGGGCAAGCGAAAGATGTCGGGTCGCTGTGCGGAAGCATTCATGGCCCCTGGTGAAATCGTCCCCCTGTCGTTTGGCGTCGGCCTGGTGATCTTGTCGTTCCTGATCGCCGGCTACGGTGCCTACGTTGCCCTGACGGCGGCCGCCCATATCCGCGCCGCCGTGGCCGACGGCCAGTCGTGGTGGCCTTATGTGGCGATCGCCGCCGTCTCTATGGGGGGCATCGGCATCTGGAGCATGCATTTCATCGGGATGCAGGCGCAGGCCATGCCCTTCGACGCCGGCTATCAGGTGTGGCTGACGCTGCTCAGTTTTCTGCTTGCCGTGTTGTGTTCCGGCGCGGCGCTGTGGTACGTGGCCCGGGCCCGTTTCTCGATCGAACGCTGCCTGGCCGGCGGCGTGGTGGCCGGCCTGGGCATTGCCGCCATGCATTACGTGGGGATCGAGGCCATGCGGATTCCGGCCTTGTTCCAGTGGAGCCTGCGACTGGTGGTGCTGTCGGTGCTGATCGCCGTGGTGGTCGCGACCGCGGCCCTGTGGCTGGCCTTCAATGTCCAGACCACCTCGCAGCGCGTGCTGGCGGCCACGGTCATGGCGGCAGCGGTCTGTGGCATGCATTACACCGCGGCGGCGGCGGGCACGATGGTGTGCACCACGCCGCGCGAGTTCACCGACCTGCAGATCGGCGGCGCCTCGCTGCCGTACCTGGTGTTCGGTCTGTCGATCATGACGCTGGCGTTGCTGCGCTGGCAGTTGTACCGCTCGTCCCTGCGTTTCCGCCAGAAGGCGGCGCGGCGCGTGGACGCGCTCATCGGATCCGGCGCTTCGGCGGCCGTCGCGGGCGATCTGCCCGTGGCTTCGTCGGGGCGCGGGTAGATCCCGGCGTTGCTGGGGCAAGGGGTCATCCGCCGCATCAAGGGGCGGAGGCCGGGGTGATATGAACATGCGCACGCATGGGAGGAAGAAATGAAAGAGCAATTGATGCAATTCTGGAACGATGAAGACGGCGTTACCGCGCTGGAGTATGGGTTGATCGCGGGCCTAATCGCCGCGGCGATCGTCGCGGCATTTGCTTTTTTGGGCGACGGGCTGGAAGACCTGTTCGAGTCGATCAAGACCAAGATGGGCACGATCGAGTAACAGCCATGCGCGCTGATCCGGCTTGCCGGTATGTCGATGTTGCCAACACCGGCCAAAGCCTGGGCAAGGCAAAGGCAGCCTCACTATCCGAGATGAGGTTGCCTTATGCCTGCGGCCCTTAGGATGTCGCGTGGCTGTAGGAGAAATACTGTGGTGGCTGCTCTTCGTCTGCTGGAGTGTTGCGCTGCTGTACTCAGATGCTCGCCATCGCAGGGTGCCCAATGGGTTGATCGTCTGCGCAGTGGTGTTTCAGCTGCTTTGGGCAGTGGCGGGATCGTGCGTGCCGTCTTGGCGCTATCCGCCTTTGTGGGCCGGATGGGCAATGTCCATCTTCGGGTTTCTCATGGCCGCTCTTTTCTTGCCGCTGTGGAAGCGCGGCTTGATGGGCGCCGGGGATGTCAAGACCATCGCTGTCTACGGGTTGTTGATGGGGCCGACAAAATTGGCGTATGTGCTCGTGATTGCCAGCCTCCTCGCAGGCGCGCATGCGCTGGCCTACCTCTGGGGGGCGTCGCGCCTGGCATTGCCGGCTCGCTTACGCCAGATACCGTACGTCACCTATTTGGCGTTAGGCGCACTCAGCGCGGCGTTTATGCCCTTGAATTCGGTCTAGTGTTTGGGGCGTTCTTCATTGTGCTGTATGGCCTCGTGACATATGGAATGATCTTCTCGGCGCAGCAATCGCTCAATCTGGCCGCGCAGGATGGCGCGCGCAAAGCTCTGCAGTGGCAGGGCGGAGCTGGCCACATGCATCTTCGCGCCGACGCTGCGCGTACCTTTGCGCAACAACAGGCCGACTGGATTGTCGATGTGTCGGGCGCGCCCTTGGCAATCGCGGTATGCGACAGTACAGGGCCACTCAGCGTGACCACCGGAGCAGATTGCAGTGGTTTGCCGTTGGCCGATGATCAGATAGAAGTCATCGTGAGTTATGCGTACGGCACCTTTCCGTTGATACCGACGTTGCCTTTGTTCGGCTACGCCATGGTGCCCGATGTTCTCAGCGCTCGTGCGTCAGTCCGGCTCAGCGATCTTGGCGCCGGCGGGGGCGTTTGATATGGCTAGAGACAGAAGCTCCAGATTACTCGCGTTGGGCGGGCGTCAGCGCGGCGTTGCCGCAATCGAATTCGCGGTAGTGCTGACGGTGCTGCTATTGATCTTGCTGGCCATCATCGGTTACGGCGCTATTTTCTGGACCCAGCAGCAATTATCCTCCGCCGCCGGAGAGGGGGCTCGGGCGGGCCTGCAAGCCAGTTATTCCGGCCGCGCGGATGTGCAGATCGCGGCATGCGACGCTGCGATGGATCTGTTCGGGCCGGGTTCGAATATTGTCTGCAATCGTGATGCGACACCCAAGCGTTGCGAATGGGCGGGGGCGGGTGGCGTGCAGGTGGGTTGCCTGGACGTGGTGTTGCGTTACGACGTGGCGCAATGGCCGCTCTTGCAATCATTCCAGGGCTTGTTGGGCTTTGTTACCGGCGGCGCCACCGAAAAACTGATTCCGTCCACGTTGTGGGCACGAGCAACGATTCAAATCACACAGGAGCCGCTATGACCGGCGTGAGTAAGATTTTCGCCGCTGTTTTATTGGTGGCCGGTATTGTTTTGGCGGTCGTCGCCTATTACCTGGCCAGCCGCCCGGCTCCGGCACCCGCCCCAGTTCCGGCTCCGGTGGCGACAGTTCCAGCCTCTTCCGAGCCGGCAACCCCAGCTGCGAAGTATCCTGTGGTGCTCGCAGCGTCTGACCTTCCCGCTGGCACGCGTCTGGAAAGCAAATCGCTCAAGGTGCAGCAATGGCCGGTATCGTTGGCTCAAGGTTATGCCAAGCCGGAAGAGCTGGTAGGCCAAGTGGTGCGGCTGGACATCAAAGCGGGCGAACCGATTACGGGGCAGATGCTGGCGCAGGGCCTTGCACGCCAACTGCATGCCGGTGAACGGGCGGTCGCCGTGCCGGTCGACGAGATTGTCGGCGCAGGTAATCGTGTGATGCCGGGCGACATGGTAGATGTGTTTTTCGCTCTGGAAAAAGGCCAAGAGGTACAAGGCAGCCAAGTTCGTCTGCTGCAGTCGCGAGTGAGGGTGCTGGCCTATGGAGTCGACTCGATCGATGGCCCACCTGTGGTTTCCGACAAGCCGGTTGTGCAACGTGCGGGCTCACAGGTACCGGCACGCTCCGCCTTGCTGGCCGTGCCTGTCGAGCGTGTCAACGAATTGATGCTAGCCAGCCGATCGGGGCACTTGCAGCTTGCGCTGCGAGCGCCGGATGACGAAGCGTTGCCTGATCGCGATCTGTTTGCCCCACGCCAGCCCGTCATGGCGGTACGGGCAGGCCTGACTGCCGAGCAGCGCGAAGCGCTCGAAGCCGGTCCAAATCGCGCTTATGCGGGCGATAGCCTTGCCCAGTTGGATGGCCCGGCACCTCAGCCCGTGGGTCGCCCTGGCATTGGTGCGGGCTCGAGCGGTGGGCGCACGATCGAGATCCTGCGCGGCGATAGCGCACAGCACGTGCGTTATTGACATGACCCGGCCAGACAGCCCCGACCTCCAATTCTCTATGTCGATTCGGATGAAACCCCGTATGCGCGCTTCCCTGATTTGCACCGCGCTGGCCATGGCTGGCCTTTTCCACGGCGTGCCTGCCGCAGGCCAGACGCGGCAGGCGGAGCCCGCTGCGGCGTCTGTTGCCGCTCAGAATATCTCATTGCCGGTCAAGGCACAGCAATTGCTGCCGCTGCCAGGCACACCCACGCGCATTGCCGTCGCGGATCCGGACGTCGCCGACGTCAAGGTGCTGCCCGCCGCCGCGGGCCGCCCGGCCGCCGTGATGTTGATCGGCAAGAAGGCCGGCACCACCGATGTCCAGGTCTGGGCTCGCAACAGCCGCACCCCCATGGCCTGGACGGTGCGCGTCACGGGCGCGGTGCAAGCCGAGCTGGCGCGCCGAGGCCAGGCCGGCGGCGCCGACGTGAGCATTGCCGGCGACCACGCCGTGGTGTCGGGGCAGGCGTCCTCGGCCCTGTCGCACCAGAATTCCGTGGCGGCCGCCGCGTCGGTCGTCGGCGACAAGAATGTGGTGGATGTGGCCACCGCGGGCTCCGGCGGCGTGGTGCAAGTCGAGGTCAAGGTCGTCGAGTTGTCGCGCTCGGTCATGAAGCAGGTGGGCCTGTCCATGACCGGCAACACGGGAGGCTGGGGCTTCGGCGTACGCACGTCTCCGGACGGCTTCTCGATTCCCGGCGCGCTGGGCGCGCGCAGCGTGCTCAGCGACGGCTTCAGCCTGCTGTTCGACTCCAATCATTTCGGCGCCACGCTGCGGCTGCTGCAAAGCAACGGCATGGCGCGCGTGCTGGCCGAGCCTACCCTGGTGGCGCTCAGTGGGCAGAGCGCCAGCTTCCTGGCCGGCGGCGAAATCCCCATCCCGGAATCCGGGGGGCTGGGCACGCAGAACGTGGTGTTCAAGCCTTTCGGCATCGGGCTGACCGTCACGCCTACCGTGCTGTCGCGCGAGCGCATCGCGTTGAAGGTGGCGCCCGAGGCCAGCGAACTGGATTACGTCAACGGCATTCCCATCCTGAACGGCGAAACCGCCACGCTGATCCCGGCCCTGCGCACGCGCCGGGCCGACACGATGGTAGAGCTGGGCGATGGCGAGAGCTTCATCATCAGCGGCCTGGTCTCGCGCGAGACCAAGGCATCGGTGAACAAGGTTCCTTTCCTGGGCGAACTGCCCATCATCGGCGCATTTTTCCGCGGCATCGAGTATTCGCAGGAAGAGCGCGAACTGGTGATCGTGGTGACGCCACGCCTGGTGCGGCCGATTGCACGCGGCGTGGCGCTGCCCCTGCCCGGTGCGCGGCAAGAGCAGTCCGACTCTTTGACCAACGCCTGGGGCTACTACTTGATGGGCCCCGCCGGCGGTCAGCAGGTACCAGGTTTTTCGCGGTGAAGCATATGAAGGCCTATTCCACAGAACTGGCGGGGCTGCAAAGCGGCGTCCGGTTTCTTTTCTGCTCGCAGGGCGACGGCGTCGCCGCGCAATTGGTCGAGGCGTTGGGACCCATGGGCGTGCTGACCCAGGAATCCCCGGCGGTCGAGCACTTGGGGCGGCGGCTGGCCGATATCGACCCGAAGATCATTTTCCTGGACTTCACGCTCAACAGCGCCGACCCGGGCAAATTGCTGCGTTCGGCCGACCTGGCCCGCACGCTGGCGCGCGTGGCGCCCGCCATCCCGCGCGTGGCCGTGGGGCTGCTGGGCCAGCCCGAGGGCGCGGTGGCTGCCTTGCGCGCCGGCGTGACCGATTTCGTCGACCCGTCGGTCGCGCCGCATGAAGTGCGCGAAGTCGTCCAGCGCCTGCTGGACATGCCGGCCTTCGGCGCGGGCGAGGGCGGCTCGCGGCGCGATGTGCTGCTGATCGGCGCGCGCGCCGGCGTCGGCACCAGCACGCTGGCGGCGCACTTGGCAGGCATCGCGCAAGACCGCTACGTGCTGGCCCAGGCCGAGTCCGGCGGCAACGCGCGCAAGACGGCCGAGCCGGCTGCGGCGCTGCCGCTGGCATCGCGGGTGGCCTTGCTGGACCTGGGCTGGCCCATCGGCGACGCCCAGTTGTATGTGAACGTGGCGGGCGATTTCGATTTCGCCGAGGCCTCGCGCAACCTGCAGCGCCTGGATTCGACTTTGCTGGGGTCGGCCATGGCCCACACCCCGGATGGGCTCAGCGTGATGGCCTTGCCGCGCGATCCGGCGCAGATGAACAATGTGTCGCAATCGGATTCGTTGCTGGTCTTCGAGCGCCTGCGCCAGCACTTCGGCCTGATGGTGACCGACACTGGCGGCTTCTCGAACATGGATTTCGTGGCCGGCTTGGCCCGCTCTTCGCACACCACCTGGATCGTCACCGACCAGAGCGTGAGCTCGTTGGTGGCCCTGTCCAGTGTGTTGCAGGACCTGGAGCGCCGGCACGTCGAACGCGGCTCGCTGGGGCTGGTGGTCAACCGCTACGACGAACGCTACGGCATGACGGCCCAGCAGATCGCCGAGCGCTTCCAGCTGGAATTGGTGGGTACGCTGCCTGATCGCGCGCTGGCGCTGATGGTGTGCACCAACCAGGGCCGGCTGCTGCACCAGGATGCCGAACGCGACGTCTATGTGCGTGGCGTGCATGCGCTGGCCGAGAAACTGTGCCACGAGGCGCCGCAGGCGGCCGGGCGCGGCAGCTGGCTGGCGACGTGGCTGCCGGGCGTGCACCGGCGCATGTTGTTCACCGAATAGCATGTCCACGGCGCGCATGGATATTGAACAGGATCCGACATGATCATGACAGCCACGATCCAATTCGGCCAGGAAGGCGACAACAGCTTTGTCGGCTCAGCCCGCTATCAGGAAGTCAAGACGGCGGCATACGAACACCTGCTGTCGCGCATCGAAGAACTGGGGGCGGAATTCGGCCGCTGGGCGCGCGACGCCATCCAGGATTTCGTCGACATCGAGGTGGCCAGCTTCGCGCGCACCAAGCGCGTGGCCATCAACGAAGGCGAAATGCGGCACATCGCGGCGGCCCTGACCAAGGAACTGGCCGGGCTGGGCCCGCTGGAAGACTTGCTGGCCGACCCGGCGGTGGAAGACATCCTGATCAACGGGTACAACAATGTATTCGTGTCGCGCGGCGGGGTGCTGGCGCGCGAAACGCTGGGGTTTTCCGACAACCAGCATGTGCTGCGCATCGTGCGCCGCATCCTGGCGCCCATCGGGCGCCGGCTGGACGAATCCAGCCCCATGGTGGATGCGCGGCTGCCCGACGGCGGCCGCCTGAACGTGGTGATCGAGCCGCTGGCGGTCGATGGCCCGATGGTGTCGATACGCAAGTTCCGCAAAGACCCGCTCAAGCCCGCGGACCTGCTGACCCTGGGCACGTTCAACGAGGAAATCCACCGCCTGCTGAATATCGCGGTGGCCAACCGCTGCAACATCCTGGTGTCCGGCGGAACCAGTTCGGGCAAGACGTCGCTGCTGAACGCGCTGGCTTTCTTCATCCCCACTACCGAGCGCGTGGTCACGGTAGAAGATACGGCCGAACTGTCGCTGAACCATCCTCACGTGGTGCGGCTGGAATCGCGCCAGGGCGGTTTCGACGGCAACGGCCTGGTCACCATCCGCGACTTGATCCGCAACAGCCTGCGCATGCGTCCCGACCGCGTGGTGGTGGGCGAAGTGCGCGGCGCCGAAGTCATGGATATGCTGCAGGCCATGAATACCGGCCACGAAGGTTCGATGGCTACCATTCACGCCAATTCGCCGCGCGAATGTCTTTACCGTATCGAGATGCTGGCCGGTTTTGCCGGCTTCCAGGGCAGCGAAGACAGCCTGCGCCGGCAGATCGCCAGCGCCCTGGATTTCATTGTGCAGATCGGCCGGCTGCCCAACGGCAAGCGGCGCGTGCTGTCGGTGACCGAAGTCACCGGCATGGGCGATAACGTGATCGCCACCCAGGAGCTGTACCGGCACGAACAGTTCGTGACGCCGGACGGCGAAGAGAAAGACGCGTGGAACTGGCTGGGCGTGCATCCGCATACGTCCAAGCTGGCCAAGCTGCGCGACGAGTTGCGCGCCAGCGTGGCCGCCCAGGAAGACACCTCAGGGGGCGGCTTCTGGGGACGGAGGCGCTGATGGCGGCCGCATGGGTACTGGTGGGATTGGCGCTGGCACTGGTGTTGGGCGCCGTCTTGCTTTGGCGCCGCGCGGGGAAAGGGCAGCGACGACAGGCTACATCGAATTTCCTGGAGCGCCAACTCAGCTCCGGCCAACGCGATATCACCGCAGACGATATGGATGCGGCTCGCCAGACGGCATGGCGCAGCGGTATAGAACGCTGGGACGTGATGTTGCGCTGCGCCGGAATACAGCAGAGTCCAGGCCTGTATGCGGTGATCGCGATCATTGTGGCGTCGGGGGTCCTGTTGGCGGCGCTGTTTGGGGGCATCGTATCGGCCATCGTGGCCGGTTTCATGCTGCTCGTGGCTATCTACTTCTATATCTGGCTGCGTGCAGATCGTCGCCGGACCCGCATGTTCGATCAACTGCCGGAAATGCTGGACAGCATGGTGCGGCTGATTACCATCGGCAATAGCATGGGCGCCGCTTTCCAGGCAGCCGCCGCAAACACCAGCGAACCGTTGCGCGAAGTGGTGGAAAAGGCCGCCGTCTTGAGTCGGTCAACTCAGGAGCTCGATGCCGCCTTGGCGAATGTGGCACGCCAATACGGGTTTGAAGAGTTGCGCCTGCTGGCGGCAGTGGTGCGCGTGGCACAGAAGTTCGGTGGGCGCAGCGATGTCGTGCTGGAACGCATTGCCGCCTTCATGCGCGACGTAGCGCAGGCGCGTGGAGAACTTGTCGCATCGTCGGCCGAGATTCGTTTGTCGGCCTGGGTGCTGGCACTGATGCCGCTGGGTATTGCGTGCTACATCATGCTCACCAATAACCGGATGTTCATGGGTATGTGGAACGACCCGCTGGGTTTCAAGATGCTGATGGCGGCTCTGGGCTTGCAGATAGTGGGCTCGTATTGGCTGTATCGCATGACGAAGGCCATATGACGAGGGCAACATGGAGTTTCTGACGGCATCTGCTTCCAATCTGCTGGCTCTTGGCGTGTTGTTGGTGGCACTGGCGCTCTTGGTGGCAGGTGTTGGCATGGCGTTGCGCTTGCGCGGGCAGTCCCGCACGATGCGGGTGGTCGAGCAGGCATTGGCTTCGCGTGACCCCTCGCGTCGCATCGCGTCAAGTGCGGCAGTGGATCCGCCGCCGGACGCGGGTGGCCGCCTGGCAGCCCTGGCGCAAGGTACCGAAGCGCTTGGTAAACGACTGGGCGAAGGGCGCCTGGCAGAATCGCTGCTTCCCGATGAAGACAACAGGCTGATCGATCTGGCGGGTTACCACAATATTGCGAGTGCACGTGCGCGCTATGTCGTGGTGCGCTTCGGTTTAGCGCTGGTTCTACCGGTAGTCGCACTGCTTGTCAGACGGGTGTGGATGGGGCCGGGGTCGTTGATGGCCATGTTGTTCACTTTGTTCATCGGCTTCGCGGTGGGTTACATGTTGCCCAAATGGGCCCTGGCACGACGCGTTAACGCCCGCAAAAAGCAGGCAGCCAAAGAATTGCCGCTTCTGGTCGACCTGTTGCGCTTGTTGCAGGGGGTGGGCTTGTCGGTTGATCAGAGTCTTAGCGTCATCGTCAACGATTTCACTCCCGTGCTGCCCGTGCTGGGCCACGAGCTCAGTGCGGCTACTGCGCTTTATGCCCGTGGGCGAACACGCGAACAATCGCTGGCGCGGCTGTCACAAGGTTTCGACAACGATGATTTGGCAGCAATTTGCCGATTGCTCGTGCAAGTGGATCGCCATGGCGGCGCGGTACAAGAACCGTTGAATCGGTTTGCGCAGCGTATCCGCGACAAGCGTCGGTTCGAGCTCAAGGAAAAAATCGGTCGCCTGACGGTGAAGATGACCGGCGTCATGATCGTGACCTTACTTCCGGCGTTGTTGATCGTCACAGGCGGCATGGGATTGTTGTCGGTATTCCGTAGCTTGTCGCGCATTGCGGGGGGGATGTGATGGACTTCTTGTCGCACCGATATAGATGGCTGGCGGCGGCTGGAGTCGTCTTATTGGCCGGTTGCCAGAGCGGTGGCATGGAATCGGCTTGGGCCCTGATTCAGCAACAGCAGCAAGAACAGGCTCTGATGCGGCAGGCTGAAGACGACGCACAATCGAACAGGCAACCCACCGAGCCGCAGCTGATGCTGGCGCTGATCCGCGAAAGCCAGGCCCAGGGCCGCTATTTCGCATCGCTTGCGTACATCGATGCATACCGGCAGCGCTTTGGCGCCAGTGATCAACTGGCCGCGCTGCAGGCCGATGCGCTGCGCCGAACCGGTCAGGCAGAACAGAGCGAAGCGGCCTATCGCAAGTTATTGGGTGGCGATCAGGCGGCGCAAGGCTGGCATGGCTTAGGGCTGCTGGCAGGGGCTCGCGGTGATTACGCACAGGCCGCTCAGGACCTGCAGCGAGCCGTGCAGCTGGCGCCGACCGATGCGCAAATGCTGGGCGACCTGGGTTACGCACGGATGCGCGCGGGCGATCGCGCAGGGGCGCGCGTGCCGCTCGGCAAGGCGGCGGAGCTCGATCCGGCGAATACAAAGGTTCTGGCAAACATGGCGCTATTGCTGGTGGTCGAGGGAAATGCCATGCAAGCTCAGCAATTGATGGACCGTGCCAATCTCGGTCAGGAGGCGCGCAACCAGATATACCAGCTGGCCAGCCAGATGCAGGTGCAGACCATGGCAGTCAGCCCGCCGCTGCGAACCGAGAACATCGTGCGTGACACGACGCGGGTGTCTAGCGGACGGGGCCTTACGCAAATGTCGAGCGGACGCGATGTAGTGATGCCCATGCTGCAGCCAGTAATGGAACGCATGATCAACCCTCCGATGGTGCAGTAGGGCACCTCTGCATCGGCCGCTGTATTCACGAATTAGAAAGAGATGACCATGTCCCGATATTTTCTTCGCTTCTCGTTGGCCTTGATCGTGGTGTTGCCCTGCGCGGTGGCCGCGCAGATGAATGCGCCGCTGACCGGCGGAGCCGCTGCTCAGCCGATGACGCCCGCCGCTGTGGCTGCTCCGGTTCGCGGCGCATCCCAGGCGGCTACGCAGGCCCCGCAAGGTTCTCAGGTCGCACCACAGGCGGCAATGCCTGACCGGGCCGTGGTTAGACAGGTGCAGACGCCCATGCCGGCCGCATCAGCACCGGCGGCTACGTCTACCTCCGCGACGGCTGGCACCGATCACCATGAGGCCATGGGCGACGTCACCCGTGGCCTGTTGGCTGCCCAGGCCGACGGTCGGCGAGCCGGGGGTGCCTTGCCCATGCTGGGCCCCGTGTCCACGGCATCATGGAATCGCTACCTGGATAGTTTCCGCCAGCCGATTCCTCAATGGTTTACCGAGAAGGTGAGAACGGACAGCAAGTAGCGCACCTGTCTGCACCGGCCATTCATGAAAATGTCTCCGCAACTTTCGCCATCATGTGCTTGCCAACGCGGCTCGATTGCTGTGTCGGCGGCGTTTGCCGTCTTGATCGGCCTGTTGATGCTCGTCTCGGCACAGATCGGGTACCTGTTCTACATGAAGCGCGAATTGCAGAAGGCGGCCGATATGGCAGCCCTGTCGGCCGTGCAGGTGCTGGCGCCTACGGGTGCCGTGGCGGATTGCGCCGCAGGGTCTCCAGTGCATATCGCGGCCCAGGCAAGTGCCATTGCCAATGTGCCCGGGTTCGTCGACGCTATCGCTGGGCCCGACATCACGGTGGACTGCAAATTCTGGGACCCCACGCGGACCAATTCCGAGGGAACGCATCTATTCGAGCCTGATGTGAGTACGGGCAATAGAGTCAACGCGGTGCGAGTGAGGATCGACAAGACGCTCAGCGCGTTGATTCCCAGCGTTGTGGGCGAATGGATGGGCGGCACCGAAGCCCATGTGGTCGCGGTTGCGGCCAATACGGCGCCCACCGCGACATTCAGCGTCGAGTCTAGGTTGCTTCGCCTGGCCTCCGATGGCCTGCTCGGTAAGTTGCTCGCCTCGCTGGGTGCGAATCCCACGCAACTGGCGGTTCTTGACTCCGCCGGACTGGTTGACTTGGACATTACGCCCTCCGGCCTATTGCAGGAATTGGGCTTGCCGCTCTCGACCCTGGCGGGCATCGGTACTCCCGAAGAGCTGGCTGCACTGGATGCCGTATCGTTGGGCGATCTGCTCAACGCCACATTGGCTGTCGCCCAGCGCACCAGCGGTACGGCGCAGGCCCAGATAGGGGCGTTGTCGAACATCGTCGGGGTGTTGCTGGATGTTGCGCCGCTTGATATTCCGATCAAGTTGTTCGGCGATGGCGGCATCCTGAATGCGGCGTTGGCGACCGATGCGCAGTCGGCGTTGCAAGCCGATGTGAAAGTAATCGATTTGCTCCAGACCGGCTTGATGATTGCCAACGGCGACAACTTGATCAATCTCGGGCTGAATATCCCCCTGTTGGGGGTTGAAAGCCAAGTGCGTGTGGTCGAACCGCCTTCCATCGCGGTCGGCGGAGTAGGCACACGCGCCAGCACGGCCGGCGTGCGAGTTTATTTCCGGCTGGCCACCAAGAATATCCCCCTGTTCGGCCAATTGCTGGCCGCATTGAAGACGGAAATCGACCTGCCATTGATCGTCGAGGTCGGCCAATCCGATGCGACCCTGACGTCGCTATGCGAGGCGTCATTGACGCCCCATCAAGCGAAGTTTGACGTCAGATCCTCGGTAGCGAACGTCTGCATTGGGAAATTCCCCAATATGACGACAGACGAGGAGTTCTTTTCCCGCACGAATGCCTGCATAGAAGATCAGTTCTTATCGGTGCAGCGACACCAGGTCCTCAATGTCCTGGGGATCTTGCCGGTGTCGAGCCGGGTGACCCTGCCAGTGTTCCGCGCCGGCGATCCCGTACAAGTACAGTTGACCGAACCGCCGTCGGCGGAGTCCACCAAGACGGTGGTTGCTACCGACTTGAGTCTGACCCAATTGACAGAGGATGTCATCGATGCGTTGATTGGCGGCCTGCTGGGCGACCTGTCGGCGCAGAATGCCCGGATTCCGGCGGGGCAGGCCAAGCAAGTCGCTGAGGGCTTGGTGGGCAATTCAGGAGCGGGGCGGTCGGTATCGGAGGTCATCAACAACCTGAACTGGTCCGCCAGTGAGATCGACAAACTCAACAACCGAATGCTTCACGGCGGACTGATCGGTCTCCTTGGCGGAACCGTTCAAGTGGTTGGCAATGTGCTGGATACCGTATTAGCCCTCACTAGCGATGCAACCTGCGTGCTCGGCCTGACGCCGAACAATATTCGCAATTGCCGCATCAATGCGGTATCAACCTTGGCGCTGAGCGGTACCGGCAACGCCACCAGTGGCTTCTTCAGCGTTGTCATGGCGTTGTTGCAGCCGTTGCTCGATCCGTTGTCGAGTCTGCTGCAGCAGTTGTTGGCGATTCTTGGCCTGAATCTCGGAGAAACCGATCTATCCCTGCTGTCCGTGGACTGCGGCAAGCCACGGCTGGTTTATTGATATGACGATGCACATGTTCCGCTTGTCCGTCGGTATGGCCCATGCGTAGCAAGCCTGTCCGCGACGATTTCGACCTCTATGTCTGGGAGGGCTCTTCCGACATCGCCGGGCGTGCCGAGCGCTGCCTGGCCGGAATGGATGTCACCGTGGTGCTGGCCGACGCGGGCACCGCTTTCCCGCCGCCGCGCGACATCACGCGCACGGCCGTGGCGCTGGTGTCGGTTTCCGTCATGGGCGACAAGCGCTTCAGCGGCTACGACTGGCTGGCGGCGCAGGGCATGCCGGTGATCTGGGTGGCGGCCGAGGCGCGTGGGCACGACCCGCGCTTCTATCCGCCGGAATACTCGCACACGCTGCCGCTGATGTTCACCGCGGCCGAGCTGCGCAAGCAGCTGTTCGACCTGCTGGGCTCGCTGGATCGCGCCGATCGCCAGGTGGCGCGCCGCGAGCAGCCGTTCGTGGCGGTGTCCGAGCCCATGCGGGCCCTGCTGGACGAGGCGCAGATGTTCGCCGATTGCCGCAGCAACGTGCTTATCCACGGGCAGACCGGGGTGGGCAAGGAGCGGGTGGCGCGGCTGTTGCACGACCGCGCGGCCTGGGCCGACGGGCCCTTCGTGGCGGTCAACTGCGGCGCCATTCCCGAAGGCCTGTTCGAGGCGCACTTCTTCGGCCATGCCAAGGGCGCTTTCACCGGTGCGGTGGGTGCCCACAAGGGGTATTTCGAGCAGGCCGACGGCGGCACGCTGTTCCTGGACGAAATCGGCGACCTGCCGCTGTACCAGCAGGTCAAGCTGCTGCGGGTGCTGGAACAGAACACCGTCACCCGGCTGGGTTCCACGGTCGAGGTGCCGGTCGACTTCCGCCTGGTGGCGGCCACCAACAAAGACCTGCGAGAATTGTGCGCGCAGGAAGAATTCCGTTCGGACCTGTACTACCGCCTGGCCGTCATCGAGCTGTACATCCCCAACCTGGACGAGCGGGGCCCGGAAGAGAAGATCGCCATCTTCCGCACGCTGCTCGAACGCCATGGCGCCGGCGCCGAGCCCGACGAGCCGCCGCCCGGGTGGCTGCTTGAACGGGTGGCCAATACCAGCTTCGCGGGCAATGTGCGCGAATTGTCGAACGTGGTCGAGCGGGTGGCGATCGTGCGCCGCCAGTTCGGCCGCTGGGACCAGTCCCGCATCGAGCAGATCTTCGACCGGCTGGCCGCCCCCTCGGCCAAGGCCGCCATGGTCCTGGCGCCGGCGGACGAGCCGCTGTCGGACGCCGAGCGGGCCGAGCGCACCCGCATCCTGGCGGCGCTGGAGGCCCACGGCTGGCGACGCCAGGACACCGCGCACTACCTGGGCATCAGCCGCAAGGTGCTGTGGGAAAAGATGCGCAAGCTGCGGCTGGGCAATAACCAGGGCGAAGTGGCCGAAGGGCTGGCCGAACCGCTGTAGCGGCCGCTGGGTAGCGGGAAAACCAGCCTCCTGAAGGTCTTAATTAATTGGTATAGTTCTGCAACGTTTTTTTGGGGAAGGCATGAAAGTCCATCAACTTCATACCGCCGTGCGCCTGGCGGTGCTGGGCGCGGCGTTGTCCGGCCTGGCCGCCTGCGCCAGCGCCCAGTCCGAGGCCAGCCGCCCGCCGGTGCAGCAGGTGGAAAGCAAGCAGGCCGGCGACACGCCTGTCACGCCGCCCGCCCCGGCGTCCAAGCCCAATTCCACGGTGGCCGAGCTGCAGTCGTTGATCCAGAATCGCCAGGTGTCCGAGCTGCGCACCACCTACAACGGCACGTATGGCGCCAGCCTGCTGTTCAAGCCCGACGATCTCACCTACTACGCCGCGCTGTTCCAGCAAAAGGACTTCTGGCGCGTCGTGCAGACCACGTCCGAAAAGCAGGCCGAATCCACGTACCGCGCCTTTGCCCAGCAGTCGGCCGAACTGGCCGAGGTGGATATCAAGCGCATCAAGTTGCAGGCCGAGTATGCGCGCTCCGAGCGCCTGCTGGCCGAGCGCAGCAACGAACTGGCCACCCTGCAGGCCGACCAGTCGCTGCGCCGCCAGCAGGAACAGCAAGTGGCCGCGCGCCAGGAACAGTCCCGCCAGCAGGCCGCGGCGCTGGCCCAGCAGCAACAGCAGCTGCGCAAGGAACTGGGCGCCATGCAGCGCCAGATCGACGCCCTGCAGGCCCAGCAGGCCGAACTCGAGCGCGACAACGCCGCTACGCGCAAGAAAACCCGCAAGTAGCCCGGCAGGCGCCGGCGCCAGCAAAGAGCAAACGGGCCCGTGCAGGGCCCGTTTGTTTTGCGGCGCTCAAGGAATCAACGCAAATTTGATGGCATCGGCCGGGGACGGCGTCAGGCGCCCGGTAAGAAACCATCGCAAATTTCGGGATATCTTGCCAGGGTGTCCGGCAGCCCGGACGCCGCGCGCGATGATTGCCGGCTATTGCAGCCGATCGTCGTCCAGGAAGTCGGGCAGGGCCATGACGTCGATGCCGTCTTCCCTGAGCGCCACGCGTTCTTCCGCGGTGGCGGTGCCCCGGATGGGGCGTTCGTCGGCGTCGCCCGCGTGGATGCGGCGGGCTTCTTCGGCAAAGCGGGGGCCCACGTTTTCGGTCTTGCGGATGATGTCGCGAATCTGCCGCAGCACGGCCGCCTGCATGCGCGCCATCGCGGCCGGGTCGTCGGCCTGGGTGGCCGCCTGCGGGGCGGGTGCCGGTGCCGGGGCATGCAGGTGCGCCACATTCAGGTGGGGCGCCGACAGGCGCTTGGCGACCTTGGCCGAGGCGCAGACGGGGCACGTGACCAGCCCGCGCGCCTGTTGCGCGTCGTAATCCTCGTGCGAGCCGAACCAGCCTTCGAAAAGGTGGCCCTGGTCGCATTGCAAGTCGAATACTTTGAGTGCCATAGCGGGAATATGGGGGCGCGTGGCGGCGAATACAAGCATTTTCGGCCGCCGGCGCGGCCCGGGTGTGGCGCCGCAGCAATAACGGCGCCCAGGGGCGCCGTTATGGTCGCCAGGGGCGGGGAACGGCCCCGCCCGCCGGCGCGATCAGTTCACGCGGCTGCGGTATTCGTTGGTGCGCGTGTCGATTTCGATCTTGTCGCCGATGGCGCAGAACAGCGGCACGCTCAGCTCGAAGCCGGTGTTGATCTTGGCGGGCTTGAGCACCTTGCCCGACGTGTCGCCGCGCACGGCCGGTTCGGTGTAGGTGATCTCGCGAACCAGGATGGTGGGCAGTTCGACCGAGATGGCGCGGCCTTCGTAGAAGACCACTTCCACGGGCATGGCTTCTTCCAGGTAGTTCAGCGCGTCGCCCATGCTTTCGGCTTCGATCTCGTACTGGTTGTATTCCTCGTCCATGAAGACGTACATGGGGTCGGCGAAGTACGAGTAGGTGCATTCCTTGCGATCGAGCACCACGACGTCGAATTTTTCGTCGGCCTTGTAGACCGATTCGCTGCCCGAGCCGGTCAGCAGGTTCTTGAACTTCAGCTTCACGACGGCGGCGTTGCGGCCGGACTTGTTGTATTCAGCCTTCTGGACCACGAGGGGATCCTTGCCGACCATGATCACGTTGCCGACTCGCAATTCCTGAGCGGTTTTCATCGATTAAAAACTCCGGGTGATATAGCGCGCTCGCCGTGCTTGCGCGCAGGTTCCGGCATGGCGGGCCCGCGTGCCCCGGGAGGCTGTCAAAGTCGAGGCCTGGCTCGACGCAACATGCGCGGGCAAAGGAACTCGGAAAACTCTCTATTCTAGCGTTTCCTGAGTAATTCTGCGCAAAAATCGGCCAAGCTGTCCCCCAAATCCGGGCGGGCCGCCTGAGCGGCATCCCAGTCGCGCGCCGCATCCTGCCAGGCGGCCCAGGCCGGCGCTTGCAAGGCCGCCGGCAGGGCGGCCGCCGTGGCCACGGCGGCGTCGAGCGGCGCATTCCAGGCCCGGATCAGCGCCTGGGCGGGCGCCGGGGCCGGGTAGCGGGCCAGCCAGGCGTCGAGCTTGTGCAGGTGCGCGTCCTCGTCCTGGGGGTAGATCTGCCAGACCAGCGGGCGCGCCGCCCAGGCCGCCCGCACGAACGAGTCTTCGCCGCGCACGAAATTCAGGTCGGCGCACCACAGCAGGCGGTCGAAATCGGGTTGCGGCACGAACGGCACGCGCGCCACCCGCAGGGGGCCGGTTGCCGCCTGTTCCAGGCCCGGCGCCACGCCCTCGGGCACCAGCAGCAGGGTCGGAGTCGCGTCGCCGTCCAGCGTGCGCGCCAGCGCGCCGGCCGGCGCGTTCGGATAGCAGAACAGGGTGGCCACGCGAGCCCCCGCGCGCCAGTGGGCCAGCGCCGGGCCGGCCAGGCCCAGGCCGCGCAGGAAATCTTCCTGCAGGGCGCGCGACGCCTGAAGGGCATCGCGCTCGGCGCTCAGGCCCGGTTCGCGCAGCAAGCCCCCGGTGGCCGGCGTGAAGCCCGGAAAGAAGAAGTGCTTGACCAGCCCGTCGGGGCGCTGCGAGGTCAGCCCGTGGCAGCTTTCCACCCAGGGCTCGGCGCTCAGGTATTCCAGGTTGATCCAGACCGGCGGCCGGCTGTGCATGGCCTGTACGAACGCGGGCGGCGGATCGCAGGCGAAAGCCTCGATGACGACCTCGCCCGGCAGCAGGCCGGGGGCGGGCGAGGTCCAGTGCACGATGTCGATGCCGCTGTGCGCCTGCCGCGCCGCCCGGGCGTCGATACCGGGCTGGATGCGGGCGAAGGCGCGCAGGTCGTCGACCCACAGGCGCACCCGCCAGCCGCGGCCGTTGGCCAGCCGCCGCGCCAGGCGCCAGCAGACGCCGATATCGCCGTAGTTGTCGACGACGCGGCAGAAGACATCGGCCTGCATGCCGCCCGCCGGGTTCAGTGGAACTTGGCCGGCGCCGTGTCGGCGTCTTCGGGCAGTTCGGCGTGCACCAGTTCTCCCAGCGGATTGGGAAACTGCGGCGCGCCGCAGTCTTCGCAGTAGTCGGGCGGCAGCACCCCCGGAATGCGGCGCACGTCGTGCACGCCGTATTCCTTCAGCAGCGCGGCGATCTCGTCCACCGTGTCGGGCAGGTCCTCGTCGGCCGGCTGGTCTTCCTCGCGGCCGTACAACGGCCACACGCAACCATAGTAGACGTCGTTGCTGTTGCGCGCGGTGAAGCCGATGCGGTATTCGTCGATGCGCACGTCGCCGCAGCCGGCCACCACGGCGCGCAGTTCGCCGGGTTCCAGGTTGACCGCGCCTTCCAGCCAGTTGACGGCGGCGCGCAGCGACAGCGGCCGCACGCGGCGGTCGGCTTCGCGGTTGCTGACGTAATAGGCATCGGGCAGCAGGCACTCGATGCCGCAGCCAGGCAGCAACGTGGCCAGCGTGGGCTGGGCCTGCTCGACCCATTGCGCCAGGCAGGCATCGCGGCTGTGGCTGTCGTCGCCGGGCTGTTCTTGCCAGCGGAACACCGGCGCGTGCCGGGGCACGGCCACCGCGGCCACCACATAGCGGGTGTCGGCCAGCATGTTGGTAGTCTCGACTTCGTCGTTCAGGGCGGGCTTGGCGGTTTCGGCGCCCAGCGCCTGGCTGCCCAGGCGTTGCAGCCACTGCCAGGTTTCAGAGAACGTGCGCGGCATCTGGTCGATGCTGACCAGCCAGGGCATCAGCGCGGTGCGCGCGCCTTCGGCCAGCACGTGGCCGTGCAACTGGGCCAGCAGCGCCTGCTGGGCCGGCGCGGCAATGGCGCCGGTGGGGATGGTGTAGCGCGTCCAGGCCACCACGGGCGCCACGACCAGCAGCACGTCGTAGCGCTGGCCGTTCTTCTCGATCTGCATCGATTCGGACAGGGTCTCGGCCTGTTCGATCAAGACTTCATAGGCGCCCGGGTCGCGTTGCGCCAGGTGGTCCAGCGCCGATTCGAGCGGGGCGTCCTGGCCGGCGCGCAGCAGCTTCGGGATGGCTTCGGCAAGCAGGCTTTCCCAGTACAGGTCTTCGACACGGCTGCCGGACCGGTTCAGCGACTGGGCAAGCGCCACCAGACGCGACGCATCGCGGCTCAGGCGGGGGGAAGAGGAACTGCGGGCTCGGGCCATGGATGGTTGCGGGTATCCAAAACAAGGGGGCGAAACCCGCTAGTTTAACGCCGGCCCGGTTTCGGCCCGCCCCGCGAGGGGCGGGGCCGTCGCGCGGGGGCTTCAGGCGGCCAGCAGCTGGCGCAGCACAAAGGGCAGGATGCCGCCGTGCTGGTAGTACTCGACCTCGATGGGCGTGTCGATGCGCAGCAGCACCTGGACGTCCTGCCGCGAGCCATCGGGGCGATGGATGGTCAGCGTGACGTCTTGCATCGGCTTGATGCCGTTTTCCAGGCCGGAGACATCGTAGGTTTCCTGGCCCGTGATGCTCAGAGATTCGACGCTGTCGCCGCCCTTGAACTGCAGCGGCAGCACGCCCATGCCGACCAGGTTGCTGCGGTGGATGCGCTCGAAGCTGCGCGCCACCACGGCCTTCACGCCCAGCAGTTGCGTGCCCTTGGCCGCCCAGTCGCGCGACGAGCCGGTGCCGTATTCCTCGCCGCCGAACACCACGGTAGAGGTGCCCTGGGCAATGTACTTCATGGCCGCGTCGTAGATGGACATCTGTTCGCCGCTGGGCTGGAACAGGGTGTCGCCGCCCTCGAAGCGGCTGCCGTCGGGCAGCGCCGGGATCATCAGGTTCTTGATGCGCACGTTGGCGAAGGTGCCGCGCATCATGATTTCATGGTTGCCGCGGCGCGAGCCGTAGCTGTTGAAGTCGGCCTTCATCACGCCGTGCTCTTTCAGCCACTTGCCGGCGGGCGAGGTTTCCTTGATGGAACCGGCCGGCGAGATGTGGTCGGTGGTGACCGAATCGCCGAAAATGCCCAGCGCCCGCGCGCCGCGGACGGTGGGCATGGCGCCCGGCTGCATGCCGAAGCCCTCGAAGAAGGGCGGTTCGGCGATGTAGGTGGAATCCGGCCAGTTGTAGGTATCGCCCGTCACGCCCTTGATGTTTTCCCACAGCTTGCCGGGGTTGCTCTTGACCTGGCCGTAGTTCGCCTGGAAGGCCTTGGGGTCCAGCGCGTGCTTGATCAGGGCCTGCACTTCTTCGGTGGTGGGCCAGATATCGCCCAGCCAGACGTCGCCGTTCTTGCCGCGGCCCACGGGCTCGGTCATCAGGTCGCGCGTGATGGTGCCGGCCAGCGCGTAGGCCACCACCAGCGGCGGCGAGGCCAGGAAGTTGGCCTTGATGTTCGGGTGGATGCGCGCCTCGAAGTTGCGGTTGCCCGACAGCACGGCCGCGCATACCAGGTCGTTGCCCAGGATGGCTTCGTTCAGGTCCGGGCTCAGGTCGCCGGCGTTGCCGATGCAGGTGGTGCAGCCGTAGGCCGCCACGTCGAAGCCCAGTTTTTCCAGGTAGGGCAGCAGGCCCGTCTTGGTCAGGTATTCGGTCACCACGCGCGATCCGGGGGCCAGCGAGGTCTTGATGTGCTTGGGCACCGTCAGGCCGGCCTGCACCGCCTTCTTGGCCAGCAGGCCCGCCGCCAGCAGCACGCTGGGGTTGGACGTATTGGTGCACGAGGTAATCGCGGCGATCAGGATGTCGCCGTTCTTGATCTGCGTGCCGGCGCTGGTGGTGTAGGTCTTTTGCAGCTTGTCGGCCGGCTGGTTGAAGCCGTTTTCGGCGATCGGCTTGGAGAACAGGTCGATGAACGTGTTCTTGACGTTGCCGATCTCGATGCGGTCCTGCGGCCGCTTCGGGCCGGCCAGCGACGGCGCCACGGTGGACAGGTCCAGCGTCAGCAGCTTGGTGTAGTTGATGTCCTTGGCCTTGGGCACGCCGAACATCTTCTGGGCCTTGAAATAGGCCTCGAAGGCGGCGATTTCTTCTGGCGTGCGGCCGGTGCCCTGGAAGTAGTCGATGGTGCGTTCGTCGACCGGGAAGAAACCCATGGTGGCGCCGTATTCGGGCGCCATGTTGCCGATGGTGGCGCGTTCGGCCACCGACAGGCTGGCGGTGCCTTCGCCGCAGAATTCCACGAACTTGCCGACCACTTTTTCACGGCGCAGCATTTCGGTGATGGTCAGCACCAGGTCGGTGGCGGTGACGCCGCCGCGCAACTGGCCCTTGAGCTCGACGCCCACCACGTCGGGCGTCAGGAAATACACCGGCTGGCCCAGCATGCCGGCCTCGGCCTCGATGCCGCCCACGCCCCAGCCCACCACGCCGATGCCGTTGATCATGGTGGTGTGGCTGTCGGTGCCCACCA
>Ga0182737_1000389_pt1 | contig 64359 bp, 74 predicted proteins | sample eDN5th30CBELigOP_FD_128878 | JGI IMG/M metagenome (GOLD analysis project Ga0182737, IMG submission 128878) | Enriched Organic Plus compost microbial communities from Emeryville, California, USA - eDNA 5th pass 30_C BE-Lig OP (version 2) (version 2) ...
CTGAATCTACCAAAAAACCGTCCGGTGCGAGACCCGTGCGCTGAAATCGATGTTGCATTGCTGATCCTTCCAGTGAACCAGCGAAAGTCTGCATACCAACAACAGCAAATATGAGTCAGAGCCCTTTTTCGCGGCAAAGTTGGCCAGCTTGGCAAGGGTCTTGGTTGGCGCGATCCCTACACAGGTCGGCAATCCAACCTCCGTTTTCACTGAACTCCGCATTGCCCCCGCCAGCTTCCGATAATCCTTGAAGCCTCCCAAGTCGACGACGACTCGTCTATCGAGTAGACCTCCACTGAGGGTGAAAAGCGGCTAATGTTCTCGACCACTCGCCTGCTCATGTCGCCATAGAGCGAATCTGCTGTAATGTGCTCAGGTGTTGATTGACAATACCAACGCCAACCCGAACAACTTCGCCCAGGCTACGGCACTGACTCGCTGAACTTCGATGATCGGGTTTCCGGCAGCCCACCAGCCGTTTCCGGCAGCAACGACGATGTCCGGTTGATGGAGCATCGATTGAAGAACGGGCCAAAGGATAAGCTGCTCGTAACAGATCAGCGGGGCTATGCGGGCTCCCGCGACGTCCACTACGGGGTTGGCAAACATATGCGCCCTCGCTCCTCCGACAGAGCCTGTCCATGCCCGCCACGGCTGCCACATGGAGACCGGGACGGGCATGCGTTCCCGATAGAGAATCCGCGCCTCACCCGCCGAGATCGCAACGATGACATTGTCGTAGCCGCTCCCGTAGACGACGGCCGCGCCAGCGACCACGGTGGCTGCAACATCGCGCAAGCCGTCCTGCCAGAGCCAGGCGACCGTCGGAGTCCAAAAGCCGAGCGCGCTTTCGGGAAGAACGATAACACGGCCACCCGCGCTCGCCTGCCGGCGCACCGTTGCGATGAGGTCACGGTGTCGGTCGAGCGAACCGTCGCGACCAAGGCTTGCGCCGTGGTGAAGGTCGACACCCCTCCATCCATGCGGTGGCGCCGGCGGCGTCCATGTTGCGGCGGACCAGAGCCAGAAGCACGCGAGGGTGATGGCCGCAGCGGGCCAGTATCGCGATGTCATAATAGAAAGGCCTGCGGCAGCCGCAGCGAGCCCCCACCATCCCCAGGCCGGGAACAGGACACCCGCTGCGGTGAGCGGCTGCGCCCATCCGGTGATGCCGAATGGCGGCAGCGCCATCAGCACCGTAGCCGCCAGATATCGCACCGCGCTGCCCCGACCCGGTCGCCCGTCATCGCGGCGCATTGGCCAGAGCACTGCGTGGACGGAAACGAAGGAGGTGGACGCGGCCAGCCATAACAGCAGTCCGGCCCAGAGATCGGCGGCGAAAAAAATCGCCACGCCCTGCGGCAGGCCGCGCGAGGCCGCGAGAAAGTAACCCGCCGACACTGCGGCCGCGGCCAGCCGCGACGGCGCATGCGCCCACAACGCCGGAAAGAACATTGCCACTGGAAGCAGGAGGATTTCGCCGCTCCAGCCGGTCCAGCCGCACGCAATGGCGGCTGCGATCAGAAGTACGCCATGCCGACGGTCACGGCTCGAATGTAACGACCGGCCGAGCGAGGCCGAGGAGACCGGCGGCAGGGATCGGTCCGAAGTAGCGGGAGTCATAGGAACTCGCAAAGGATGAGTGGAGGAAGACATGATCGGCAGGCACGATGCCGCCGCTGAACGGATCGACCGGTCTGCCCTCGCCGTCCGTCGCCTGGACGGTGGATGCTGAGATCGTCGTGCCATCGACGGCGACGTTTCCGGCGATATTGATGCGCTGACCAGGCAGCGCAATTACGGTCTTGATGAACGGCGCCAACCCGCCCGGGCACAGGCCGCGGCGGAGATAGCCACGATTCCGTGCTTTCATGAACGGGGCGGTCGGCGGCGGGCAGATGAACACGAGATCCCCGACGGCAGCGTTGCGTTCAAGCGGTTCGATGCGCCAAAGCCCGAGTGGCTCGCTCGGCGTCAGGTTCAGCCGGTATCCGCCGGCGATGGCAGCAGCGGATGCCGCGGCGAGCAAGCCGACCGCGGCGCCAACGGAGAGAACAGTACGCCAATCCGTCATTGCTTGATCGCCGGGGCCTGACGTTGCGAAATCGTAAGCTTCTCGACTTGCTTCAGCGTTTCGGTCGTCCGCTCCTGTGCTGCAAGTTGCTGCGCCGCACGCATGAACGGCCAAGCTTCGGCCAGACGCGCCTTCGCTTCGAGTTGACGTCCTTTGGCGATGGACTCGAAGACGGGGCCGGACGGCACGCGCGCGGCATTGGTCAAAAACGTGCGCTCGCCAAAACGCTCCGCCACAGCCTTGCTGAATCCGTCGATCTCGAGCTTCGCTTGCCTGTCGCTCGTGGCATAGCCGAGCGCGGCTGGAAGGTCGTTGCGGTCGAGGGCGTCACGCACGCGTTCGAGGACCGTGCGTGCAGAAGGCGACAGCGCCGGGATCTCGATTGAGACGCGATCACGGAGCGCCCTTACCTCCGCCTCCAGGCGCTGTGTCGCGCTCTCGCGCATCTCTAGGTAGCGCGCCAAGTCACGGGCGAGCGCCGGCACATTGACGTGCGCGGTTTCTCGGACCTGTCTATCCGCCCAGCGGGCGAGAATGCCCGTTTTGCCTTTCAGCGCGCCGAAGCTGTGCGGTTCCGTATCGATCTTCGCCAGTGTCGATTTCGCGACCGCACGATCTTTCAGCATGGCGTCGACATCGACGGCGCGGAATGCGGCTTCCGGATCGGCGTAGATCAGGCGGAAGCGGGTGGATACCTCCTCCCATTGTTTCTTCAGCGCAGGATCGGCAACAAGCTTGTCCTCGACCGCCTGCTCAAGCGATTTCGGGTGGATGGTGACGCCGGCTACCATGGGCCTTGCCTCCTTGATGGTGTTCGATTGAATCTGCTGTTGCGCTCCGCGCACAAGACCGAGCCGCGCGCCGATGGCAACCAACCGGGAGCCAAGATCGGCAAGGCACTGCTTCTGCCGGACCGTCCATGCCAGGCGGTCGCGAGCAATCGTGCGGGCGACATTCATGAGGTTGAGACCGCGCGTCTCGGCAAAGCGAAGCGCGGCGCGGTAGAGCGGAGCGCGCTGATAATCCAGGGTGGTTTCCTTCGAACCGTCACGCGACATGCGCTCAGTTATCCGCGACAGCGCCAGCTCGCGGATATCGACGACTTTCCATTTATGGCGCTTGACTGTTTTCTTGTTGGGCAGGGTCACGGTTTCCGACCCTTGGTGTACGAGACCGATCCGGTCGCCGATCTGCGCACCAGCCTCTTCCAGCGCCCGCCGAAGATCGACGCCCCAGATCGTGTGTTGCTTGCCGTTGCACGCCTCGAGAGTGACGAAATAGCTGTCCGGATTGTCGGGGTTGTTTTGGTAGGGAGCCTCGCCGTGATCGACGAGAACGCCGCCTCGGTTGGTGAATTCGTTCAAGCTGACATAGAGCTGCATCGCGTCACGATGACGGGTGAGTGCGACATAGGTCAGATGGCGGTCGAGCGTGCCGGAGACGAGCAGCTTGACGCTATCGACCGTCACGCCTTGAGATTTATGGATTGTGGTTGCATAGCCGTAATCGATATTGGCGTATTCGAGCTGTTTGACCGCGATCTTCCGGCGTTCGTCCCCCTTGCCGACGACGGCGACAATGCGCCCGGGTGCGGCCTCGATGACATCGCCGAGCTGCCCGTTCTTGACGCCCAGGGATCCCTCATTCCGGAGAAACACGATGCGGTCACCGGCGGAAAAGTGGCGGGTTCCATCCTCCGTGCGGAACGCGAAACCGTCTCCAACGATCCCGCGCTCAACGAGCTTTTCGCGCGCCAGTTCGTTCAAAGAGCGAACGTCGACGCGACGATGGGCAAGGATCAACGTGGTTCTGGCGGGATCGTAGTCGGCACTCCAGTCTTCGATCAGCGAGCGGACAGCGTCTTCCTTCGTCCATTTCGAGCGAACCAGACCGGCCTCGTCATAGGCTTTGAGTGCCGCACCGACCCGGCCACGAGCGAGATCCATTGATGCGTTGCGCATCCATGGCTCGCGCTGGCGGAAGATGAAGCCCAGTTCGGCGTAACCGATGCGCTCGACAATTGACCGGAACGCCGCGCCTGCTTCAATTGGCTGGAGCTGATCCGGATCGCCGACCAGCACAAGCTTGGCGCCGGCCTCGGTGACCGCTTTCACGAATGTAGCCATCTGGCGCGACGAGACCATGCCCGCCTCATCCAGAACAAAAACAGTCTTCCCGTCGAGACGATCTCGCTCCTTTTCCCAGCGCAGCTCCCAGGAAGAAAGTGTCCGCGAGATGATGCCCGCTTCCTTCTCAAGCCCTTCCGCGGCTTTGCCAGCCAACGCACCGCCGACGACACGGTAGCCGGCTGCCTCCCACGCTTCGCGCGCCGCCTTCATCATCGTGGTCTTGCCTGCACCGGCCCGGCCGACGACGGCCGCGATCCGGGCGCTGCCGGCGACATGCTCTATCGCGCTGCGTTGCTCTTCCGACAGCCGATCATGACGTTCGAACGTCGCGACGAGGACTTGCCCGGCGACGCCGTGCGAAGAGCGACGCGAGAGCCACTCGGCGCGGTTCGCCATGGCCGCTTCTAACCGGATCAGTACGTGGGTAGTGTGCCTGGACGGTTTTCGGACGCCGGTGGCAAGCGAGAAACTTTCACGCTCCAGACGAAGGATTGCCGGGTCCTGCAGCACGCGAGCCATGAGGTCACGGAACAGGCCGGCATCGTCGATGTAGCGGTGCAGCACCCGCGCGATGTCGCGTTCATCAAAGACGCTTTTCTCCCGCGTGATGAGGTCCAGCACGAGCGCGGGATTGACTTGGATGCGCCTTGCGTTTTCCTCGCGCCGCTTCTGCTGAAGCTCGAGGCGTTCGAGCTCGACCTTGCGCCCTTCCTCTTCCGCCTTCCGCTCGATCGCCTTCGCGCCAACCCCGAGATGGATGGTCGGGACAAGGCCGACGCCCTGCTTCTTGTAGGATCGTCCGTCGACGCGCAGGTTGATCCCGTTGAGCGCCAGGTGATGGTTCATGCGCTCGAACCAGGCATTGCGGAACAGGTTGAATTCATCCGTGCCGCCGCCCCAGAGTTCGTAGGCGATCTTGCCGCCTTTGGTGCGCAGCGGTTGGCCGTCTTCGCCGAGAACAGGGACCTTCTTCGGCCCGAAGCCATCCTCTGTCAGCGGCCTCAGCGTTATCATCAGATGAATGTGCGGATTGCCGGGATTGTCATGATAGACCCAATTCGCGACCATGCCCTTCGAGAGGATGTGTTGCTCAACGAAGTCGCTGACGAAGGCGATGTTTTGCTCGGCCGAAAGTTCGATCGGCAGCGCGGCGGTGACATCCTTGGCGAGCTGCGCGTCGGATCGCTTCTCGAAGCTCTCTACCCTGTTCCAGAAGGCCTCGGCCGCCCCGGCAACTGACCGGTCAGCGATCAGCATCCGCGCCCATTGCGGCGCGTCGGGCGGCAGCAGGAATTCCTCATGCAGGAGCCCCTGCTTGCGGGAATAGTCGACCGAGCGAGCCTCGCGCTCATAGTCCATCTTCGCGCAATGGCGATACGCTGCTGACAGCACGGCGCTGCGGCCATCGCCGCGGCTGATGATGCTGGCAGAGAAGTGGACGATGGCCACGGCGACAAGGCCTCCCGGTTGCAAAACCCTGTTGGTTGGAAGCGGCCAGCCCGTCCGGGCTTATGAGCAACACGTCGCGCCAGCGACGTATAATTGCGCCCTTGGAACCGCTCCTTCGGATCGGCCGGGATCATCGTTCAATGTGTCGGCTTTGCCGACGTGCAAATCTGCACATTTCCTTCAGCACGCATCCGGGGGAAATTTGGCGACATATATGGCGCCCAGCAGAAAAAGGAGCCCACTGGAATGAAGAAGCCTTCGTCGAAGATCAGAGAAGAAATCGCCAGATTGCAGGATCAGCTGAAAATAGCCGAGACGCGCGAGGCGGAACGCATTGGCAGGATCGCCCTGAAGGCCGGGCTTGGTGAGATCGATATCGAGGAAGCGGCACTTCAGGCAGCGTTTGAGAACATCGCTGACGGTTTTCGCACAGGCAAGAAACTGGCTCCCGGAAAGAATATTTGCGTCGACAGTAGAGCTAGCGGTGGCACGTCTGCCGCAGTCGCGTCTGACGCGGATACGGGCAGCGCTGGTGAGGCTTGAGCGGATGCGGCGGATGTCATCAAGCAACGCGAGGAAGAAGGACACGCGGGAAAAAATCGAGCTCGGCGGGCTGATCGTAAAGGCCGGCTTGCGCTACGAAAAGCGGGCGCTCCTGCTTGGTCTGCTGATTGATGCCGCACGGCGCATTCGGAGCGACGACCGGGAGCGCTCGCGACTAACCACAATCGGTGCCGAGGCATTCGGTCGCGACAATGAATAGGCTCCTTTTCGCAACCCTACCGGCCGCATTCATGCTCGCCACGATGATCGGAATGTCCGGGATCGAGACCTGGTTATCTGCCTTCGGAACATCGTCTTCAGCAAGGCTGATGCTTGAGCGGATTGGCCGGGGCTTACCTTATTCGACTGCCGCCGTAACAGGCGCAATTTCCCTCTTTGCAATGTCGGGTGCGGCGAACATCAGGACCGCCGGCTGGAGTGCATTGATTGGTTCATCCGTCGTCTGCATTGTTGCAGTGGCACTTGAAGGCTGGCGACTGCACGTTCTTGCTGGTCGTCTGCCCCAAGATCAGTCAGTTTACGCCTATATTGATCCTTGGACGATGTTAGCTATATGCGCTGCCGGTTTGAGCGGAATTTTCGCACTGCGCGTGGTTATGAGAGGTAATGCGGCTTTCGCGAAGTCCGCGCCCAGACGGATTGCGGGGAGGCGAGCCGTGCACGGCGAGGCCGACTGGATGAAGTTGACAGATGCTGCCAAGCTTTTTCCCGTTGCCGGCGGCATCGTGATCGGAGAACGTTACCGCGTCGACAAGGATAGCGTCGCTGACATGCCATTTCGCGCTGGTGAACCACAAAGCTGGGGTGCTGGCGGCAGGTCTCCTTTATTATGTTTCGACGGATCGTTTGGTTCCTCGCACGGTATTGTTTTCGCCGGCTCGGGCGGCTTCAAGACAACATCGGTGACGATCCCGACAGCGCTCAAGTGGGGCGGCGGCCTCGTCGTGCTTGATCCGTCGAGTGAGGTTGCATCAATGGTCGTCGAACATCGCCGTAGGGCTGGTCGGAAACAGATTGTACTCGATCCCGCCGCCACGCCCGCAAATGGGTTCAACGCGCTTGACTGGATCGGTCGCTACGGCAGCACGAAGGAGGAGGATATCGTAGCGGTGGCGACGTGGATAATGGCGGACAAAGCGAGCCCAGTGTCGGCCCGGGACGATTTTTTCCGGGCGTCCGCCATGCAACTGTTTACAGTGCTGATCGCCGACGTTTGTCTCTCCGGAAATACGGACGAGAACGACCAGAACTTGCGTCGCGTACGAGCCAATCTTTGCGAGCCGGAACCGAAGCTGCGCGCGCGGCTGGCGCGGATATTTGAGCAGTCCGGGTCCGAATTCGTGAAGGAGAACGTTGCCGTCTTTGTCAACATGACGCCGGAAACGTTTTCAGGTGTATACGCCAATGCAGTGAAGGAAACACATTGGCTATCCTATCCAAATTACGCGGCAATCGTATCGGGCGACAGTTTCTCGACCGACGATTTAGCAGAGGGTGGCACTGATATTTTCATTGCATTCGATCTCAAGGTGCTTGAGGCACATCCCGGTCTGGTACGCCTTGTAATCGGCTCACTGCTCAATTCTATCTATAACCGCAATGGCAATGTGAAAGGACGCACACTCTTCCTCCTCGATGAAGTCGCCCGCCTCGGCTATTTGCGCATTCTCGAAACGGCGCGCGACGCGGGCCGGAAATACGGCATCACGCTCACCATGATCTTCCAGTCGATCGGACAGATGCGTGAGGCTTATGGCGGGCACGACGCGACTAGCAAATGGTTCGAATCCGCATCGTGGGTATCGTTCGCGGCGATCAATGATCCGGAGACAGCTGACTACATCTCGAGGCGCTGCGGCGATACCACAGTCGAGGTCGATCACACAAATCGCTCGGCGGGAATGAGGGGAGCGACGAGATCGCGGTCGAAGCAGCTCAGCCGACGGCCCCTGATCCTGCCGCACGAAGTCCTGCGTATGCGCTGTGACGAACAGATTGTCTTCACGCCGGGCAATCCACCCCTCCGATGTGGTCGCGCGATCTGGTTCCGGCGCGACGATATGAAGGCCTGCGTCGGCCAAAACAGATTTCATCGCGAAGACGAGAGAAATGGATGAGAGCGGGGCCAACATGTTTGACTGCCAGTAGGGTCTGCGGGAGACTTGCAATCGACACCGACGACCATCGCATGCGGTTCGGATCGCACCGTGCAGCAGAGCGACGCGTATCATCGGATAGAAGTATCAGCGTAATGAATCGATCATGCATGATCGATTCATTAAAGTCGTTGGACGTGTGCTTTGAAACGAAGCAAGAATCCGGCTATGAAAAACAACGGAACAGGCCAGATTCATCTCCACCGCATTGACGCTGCCCGAAACATGCGTCGCTTCTATACGCTTACTGTTCATCCAACATTATTCGGGGGCGTATCGGTCATCCGCAACTGGGGCCGTATCGGAACAGGCGGGCAAAGGATGATGGAAACCTTCGACCGGCAAGAGGATGCAGACCGGGTACTTTCGCGCCTGGAGCGCAGCAAACGAAACCGGGGCTATCGTGACGCTCAACGCGTCAAGTAACAACCCATTAGCATCGCGAGCTGCTGCTACCTGTGACTTTCTCATGTCCAACAACACTATGCTCAGAGTAGCGCTATCTCTACGCGGTCGATCTACCGTCGACCCCAGCAAAGTGTGTTCCAATGCAAGTCCAAGATTGACGTTAGTACAGCAGGAACCTGGCGCGGATCAGCCGGCCGGATATGGCCTTGTCGTTTTGCCAGCCGCGCGGCTGCGATCTCGGCCACGGTCGCAACTTCCTGCGGGAACCGCCCCTTCACGAGAAGGAGTCGATTTCGGAAACAATGCTGTCCTCGTCACCGTCATATTCGCTGGTGGGCATCACGCTCATCGTTCCATCGCCTGCACGGAAGACGATGATGACGACCGTCAGGGTGGCGGCGAGGATAGCGCCGCAGGCGTTGGGATGGTGAGGCTCATGATTCGGCTCCCGTTTTGGCGGGGACCATTCCCCGCTCGACGGTGGCCGAGCTGTTCTGGTCTTGGCCGGGGTCATCGCGCAGGCGACGCCGAAGCGGCCGCGCTTTCGTAGCGGACACTTGAGGGTTGACCTTGGAAGGCCGGGACCGGAACCAAAATTGAGGCCAAAGAGCGGGGTGGTTTGTGCCTCATCGGAAAGTCGGGATGAGTCCTCGCCACCGCCATTGCCAGTTACTCGACACTGGCTCCTCGATGGTCTCATCGTCCGTAGTGAACTTTGGGAGATGAACTGCCCGCCAGCGAATATTATGGTGTGGTCGACACAGCCTTATCGATCCGGTCGTGTTCCGCACACCGCTCCCGGCGGAGCGACTTTGGGCTTTGGCGGCGACCCAGGCGCCTTAAGCGTTAACCAGCTCCTCGAGCACCCAAAAAGATCTGGACCGAGATTAGAGTGCGACTTCTTCGGTTGCATGGGTTTTGCGATTTTCGTCTGTTAATCAATCATCGGCCAGACTTCATTACACATCAAGATAGAACAAACTTCATGACGCAGCCGGATCCAGAGTCTCAAACACCGCCCGCGAAAATTCTATTCCCACTTGGCGGCGCTTTCATCGCACTTTTTTGGCCGGGAACCAACAATCTCAAACGCTATAAGGCATAATCCCCCTTTTGCGGGGCCGACGCGGCTGGCAACCTGCCCCGGGGCCTTTCGGTGGTGGCGGGAAAGGTCAAGCTCGAACATGGAAAATCCCGGCAGCTTTCGCTGCCGGGTCTCCTCCATCCGGTCAAAACGGAACATCGCCGTCGTGGGTGCCCTGGTCGCCGCTGCCGTTCTCGGTCCGCTTCGCGCGGCTAAGGAAATCGACGGTCTCGGCGATGATCTCGCATCCGTATCGGTCGTTACCTTCCTGATCAGTCCATTTGGTGTAGTGGATGCGGCCCCGAATCAGAACCTTCATGCCCGTATCGCAATATTGCTGGATCGTATTGCCGAGGCCGTTGAAGGCTGTGATCCGGTGCCACTCGGTGTCTTGCACCCGGCGGCCTTCGCTGTCGCGGACGACCTTGCCTTCCAGGTAGTGGGGGCGCGATGTAGCGAGAGTGAAGTAGGTGATTCTAATGCCGCCCTGACTGGTGCGGGTTTCTGGGGTCTGGCCGATGTTGCCTGCGAGGATGACGATGTTCTGCATTTTTGGTCTCCGTTGCTTCGCGGAGGGACTATTCCCTCCGACGAGACCCGGCCGAGGCCGTCTGGAGACTCCTGCATCGCCGCCTTCGGCGGCGGCTCGACCCTCAAGGTTCGGGTGGAGCGGGCAGCCGCGCGCAGCGCGGCAACACGGCCGAAAGCCGCGGGGGTTGCCGGATGGAAACAGAACGGACTTAGGGGATCCGTCAGTCGGGGGGATTGGGTGCTTCCGTGAGCCCCATGGAGACCAGAGCCGGAACAGCAACCGTGCTATCGGCAGATGATGGCGGAGCAGACGCACTGTTCCGGTAATGCGCCGGCTCCCCCCTCACCTGCAGGCCCCCGCTCGTTTCGCACGCAAGCCAAGATTTCCGCCAGAATGAGACGCCTGACGGGCCGTTGGCGCCGTCTGACGGATCAATAATGCCTCGGGATGGAGCTCGATCCAGTGCATTGCAAGATGGCAATGAAGGTCTTCGCGGCATGGTCCTTCGCGCAACACCATGGGCTGATTGGCACCGACTACCGTAATCGGAGACTCCTACGATGACGACGCACCTAGCCTACAGGAAACGTCCGACACGGCGATAGCGCGTTCAGCGATGGCGATGAAAACTCTGCTTTGATTGGACGGCGAGGGGCTGCTAAAGCTGCCGGGATAGCGAAACTCGCGAATGCGAGCAGCGACAACGCCGCGCACATTGCAAAGCCGACCACAGCGACCACCCGTGCTACGGAGCCTCTGGCCGCACCGATGGTTTTTAGCGGAAAGCCAATAACCCGAACCCGCCGATTCAACGTACTGAAAGCGGTAACCGCCGTCATCAGCGGCAGCGCATAACCGCCCCTCCGCTCTGGATAGTAAGCGATCCGTAGCTTGTGTTGCCAATAGCGAGGTCGCCCCCGACGTTCCACGGGCTACCGCCCGGATAAGCGGGATTGAGGTCTCCTCCGGCGATGATCTGTTGTGCCACGGTTGGTGAAACCGCCATTGCCGTGGTCAATGCAATCGCTGTTGAAGCGAGCAAACCTTTGGTCACTTTGATTCGATTCAGTTTGTTTGATGCTTTCGTTAGACCACGACCGAGCAGACTGGCTTGCCCAAGCTAAGCCAGCGTCGGTGGTGAGTATGGGGGGAACAAAGCTTTCAAAAGCGCAAAGCTTCCGGCGGGGACGTAGAAAGTCGACTAAACCGCCCACATTCGATCCAGTAATATTGCTGCCCAAAATTCATGCTACTGCCCCCACCAAACGTGGCGAGACTAGAATCGAATCTTCTACAACTTAATACAGTATTTTCTAATAAATACAGTACTTCGGGTAACTGCTTGTTGCGTTTCTAGTTTTAAATTACTAAAAATAGAAAGAAGTCTACGGAAGCGTACGGTGCTATTATTAATTCACTACTTTTGGGTTAGATTGTTTTTTATACAACCAAAAATAGCTGCGTGCGAAATTTTATTAAACTTATTTCTCCGACCAATCGATACCGGCATCGGCCATCCTATTGCCTTGCCGACTTGGCTGCTTATAGATCCCCGGTTCGGGTCTGGCCATTGTGATTTGTGTTAAAGGCTAAAAGCGCGCAGTCTTATTGGACTGTTGTGGGGGCTTCTACTAGCGCAAGCTAAAGGGAGGCCGACATGCCGCTTTTCAACGAAGCGAGCCGAATTTATCATCCTTTGGAAGTCAACTTCATGCGAAGCTGTTTCAGTCATGCTGCAATCATGCTTGAAGAAAGCGACCAGGGTTACTCCGCTGCCGACCTGACATCGTACATCATCATGTTGTACCAGAGCGGTCTTAGAGACCAATCGTATATCTGTGAGATCGCCGCGCGTCTGGCTCACCAACGGTTCGAGAGACGTCACGCAATCGAGCGATACACTGCCAACAACAATGGCCCAACGCGGACGACTCGTGCGCAACCCGTTGAATACGATCCGCTCGCCTAGGCGGGAACAAAAGATCGAAGGTAGAGTTTCACATGAGGCAGACTAACTAACTGCCATGGCGCCAGCACATCCCGCACCACAACCGTCGCTGACGCAGCCCTGCCGTTGCTCGTCCCTCGGCAGGGCAAGTTCTTCGGGAGGGGAATATGCCTTGGGGAAAGCCAGTAGACGTCCAGCTTTACGGTATCGGAAAATATCGCGTTGTACCTGACACCCCGACAGCAGCGCGATGTCTGTTGAACGATTGGCCTGAAAATGGACGCGGAAAAGAATATGAGGAAGCCTTACAGGCTTGTCTGGCCGACCTTGAAGGGCTGCCGAACACCGCCAGAAAATCCTTCGTGAAAGCCGCCAAGGCAGCCGGGCTTACAATCCGGCCCTGCCAGTGGCACTGAGATCGTTCAGGCTATCCGAGACGCTCTGAACGATAGCGCAAGGCCAGAAATGCAAACCCATGACCGAGCGCGGCCCCGACTACTCCGGGAAGAGTGTCGGGGCTTTTTCAGATCAGCTGACTCAGGATCAGGCAAGTGATAGCGCTACAAGTTGCAGCAAAGACCATGAATTTGGCTAACGATAACTGTTCGATCCAGCGAACAGTCCATAACTGCGGCGTTTCAACCCTCTCTTTATTGTTCGTTCTCCCTCCCTTTCTTGGAGGAGGTTTTTATCATGCGGTCAAAAACTGTCACCACCCTTTTTAGTTTATGAAGCCCGCCTCATCTCCAACAATCTAAGTCCCTTCGCGAAATCAATGGTCTTGTTTAAAGCGTACATGCGGCTGGCAGCATCTTTTTTCTCCAACATGTAGAGAACGCGGAAGATGCTAACCTTGAGACCAACTATCTGCTTCTTCAGCGCGGTACCTTCCAAATCGGCTACGCCTGCCTCGACAGAAATCTTCCGCGGCCGGTCCGTCCGCGTCTGCTCGATTGGAAATAAACCCGGCCTGAAGGCGGGGTTTCTGGATCATGTGGCCGGTCGTTTCCCCAGAAGGCCGACAGCTGAGCCGCCACTCAGAACATCAGCGCCGCGGCCGGCGCGCGCCGATCCCATCCGGCCACTGGGAGGCGGATGATGAGGCGCAGATACACGGGCAAAGTCTGGCGCGAGGCTCATGTCCGTCTCCGATCTACACTTTGCTGATGGCCGCTCCCGAGACGGGAGCGGTCACTTCAGCGCGAGATGATCAGAAGTCCATGCCGCCGGTAGGCATCGCCGGGGCCGATTCCTTCTTCGGCTTCTCCGCGATCATGGCCTCAGTGGTCACCAGCAGGCCGGCGACGGAGGCAGCATCCTGCAAGGCTGTGCGCACCACCTTGGCTGGGTCGATCACGCCTTGCGCGAACAGGTCGCCATATTCGTCGGTCTGGGCATTCCAGCCGAAGGCGAAGTCGGCCTTCTCGCGCAGCTTTCCGACGATGATGGAGCCTTCGGCGCCGGCATTCTCGGCAATCTGGCGCACTGGTGCCTCGATGGCCCGGCGCACGATCTCGACGCCGTGCTTCTGGTCGGGGTTCTCGGTCTCTACGGCATCGAGTGCCTTCTGTGCGCGCAGCAGCGCCACGCCGCCCCCGGGCAGAATGCCTTCCTCGACCGCCGCGCGAGTGGCGTGCAGCGCGTCGTCGACGCGATCCTTCTTCTCCTTGACCTCGACCTCGGTCGCGCCGCCGACGCGGATCACCGCGACGCCGCCGGCGAGCTTCGCCAGGCGCTCCTGAAGCTTCTCGCGGTCGTAGTCAGAGGTCGTCTCCTCGATCTGCGCCTTGATCTGCTGCACGCGGCCGTCGATTTCGGCCTTTGAGCCGGCGCCGTCGACGATGGTAGTGTTCTCCTTCTCGATCACCACCTTCTTAGCCCGGCCGAGCATTTCCAGTGTGACGTTCTCGAGCTTGATGCCTAGGTCCTCGCTGATCGCCGTGCCTCCGGTGAGGACCGCAATATCCTCCAGCATGGCCTTACGGCGATCACCGAAGCCTGGAGCCTTCACCGCCGCGACTTTCAGGCCGCCGCGCAGACGGTTGACGACGAGCGTGGCCAGAGCTTCGCCCTCGACGTCTTCGGCGATGATGACGAGCGGCTTGCCGGACTGGACGACCGCTTCAAGCACGGGAAGCATGGCCTGAAGGTTGGAGAGCTTCTTTTCGTGGATGAGGACATAGGGATCCTCGAACTCGACCCGCATCTTGTCCTGATTGGTGATGAAGTAGGGCGAGAGATAGCCGCGGTCGAATTGCATGCCCTCGACCACCTCCAGCTCGGTTTCGGCGGTCTTGGCTTCTTCGACAGTGATGACGCCTTCATTGCCGACCTTCTGCATCGCTTCCGCGAGAAAACGGCCGATCTCGGAATCGCCATTGGCCGAGATGGTGCCGACCTGAGCGATCTCGTCATTTTTCGAGATTTTGCGGGCATTGGCCTTTAGTTCGGCGACAACAGCATCCACCGCCTTGTCGATGCCGCGTTTCAGGTCCATTGGGTTCATGCCCGACGCCACGGCCTTGGCGCCTTCCTTAACGATCGCCTGCGCCAGCACCGTCGCGGTCGTGGTGCCGTCGCCGGCGAGATCATTGGTCTTACTCGCCACCTCGCGCACCGTCTGGGCGCCCATATTCTCGAACTTGTCCTCGAGCTCGATTTCCTTCGCAACCGACACGCCGTCCTTGGTAATGCGCGGCGCGCCGAACGACTTGTCGATGACGACGTTGCGGCCCTTGGGACCCAGCGTCACCTTGACGGCGTTGGCGAGAATGTCGACGCCGCGCAGCATCTTCTCGCGGGCTTCGGTGTTGAACTTGACTTCCTTGGCAGCCATTGGATCACTCCTTCAATAGGCAGTTTTCATTGACTGGTTGATGATCGAAGAATCCGTCAGGCGGCCTTCTTCAGCGTGGCGGTCTGCTCGATCACGCCCATCACGTCGCTTTCCTTCATGATGAGCAGGTCTTCGCCGTCGAGCCGGATCTCGGTGCCGGACCATTTGCCGAACAGAATGCGGTCGCCGACCTTTACGTCGAGCTCAATGATCTTGCCCGCATCGTCGCGGGCACCGGGGCCGACCGCGATCACTTCGCCTTCGCTCGGCTTTTCCTTGGCGGTATCGGGAATGATGATGCCGCCTGCGGTTTTCTCGTCGGCTTCGATGCGGCGAACCAGGATACGGTCATGCAATGGACGGAACGTCATATCGTTCTCCTCAAGGACAAACAGATTTTGAGAGGTCCCTCCGCTCCGGCCCGGTGAGAGCCGGAGCGGGGCCGCGCAACCCTTGTCGGCGTCACGCGCGTATCGATCTGATTTTGGCGATTTTCGATTTCAAGAGCGGAATGCAAAATTTTTGGCACTCGCAGCAGTTCACTGCTAGTGCAATGTAATCGCAGCCGAAATTGACACCATCGAGCATCCGGGCACTTGAAAAATTCGCTCGCTTGGCCGAACTTCCTTCTGTGCCGTGCCGGGAGGTGCGGTCCGGAGTCCTGATCGAAACGGAGTTTTTGGAACGGCTGAAAACGGAAGGAGGACAGCGATGCGCCGAGCCGATTTTTCGACGATCATTCCCTCTCTCGCGCCACGAGCCGAAGACATTGCGCTCGACCGGCTCCTGTCGCCGACGCGCCACTACAGACATCCCGAGGATGTGCTGCGCGACGACACGCTCGAACGCAGCGAAAAGCGCGCCATTCTCTCGTCATGGGCATCCGACGCATGCGCGGTCGAATCGATGCCCGCACTGCGCCAGCCGCCAGGCGCGGAAAGCCCCATCCCATTCGATGTCATCATGGATGCGCTGCGGCGTCTTGATCGCGGCGACATCGGGGCGGACGACGCCGTATGCGGATCCGCAGACCATCACCATCGTCTTCACGCATGAAGCGACAAAGGAGAGACATATGCCAGCGATCGTCAGTCGTGAATTCCGCATGCAGATGGAAGGCTACGGCCTGACCACAGCCGAAATCCACTATCGTCTTCCAGATCACCCGAGCCTGTTGCAGGTCTATGTCTGGCAGGATTACGATCTTGCCCCGAAGTTTCCCGAACTGCGCGGCTTTCTCGACTACTGGACCGAGACGCTGGAGGGCGCGCTGCACTCCGTGCGCGTCGCCCACCATCGTCTGATCCGGCCTTCAGAATGGAAAGCCGTCGACGGGATCATATCCGTTCACTGAAGCCCGGCGGGAATTCCCTGATAGCTACCGAGAGCACCCCGAACTCGCGTGCGTCGTGCTCCCTGAACGAGGCCCGCTCGCATTGCAGCCTTCATGAAGCTCCGGCGTGCCTCCTTCGCAGAGCGCCATCCATCGAGTGCGTCCCGACAGGCAGCAACGGCATTCCGCCAACGCCGTCCACGTGCCCAGTCCGGCCATTCGCGCTCAAGGCATTCCAGTGCTTCAAAACCTGTCGCCACCTTTCGGAAGCCAGTTTTTGGCATGCGCAGAATTACAGGTTCGTTGAACACGACATCAGACATCACTTCCTCCTTGTTTTCTGATCGTCTTTTAAGAGCAAGTAACTGATCGTTCTGTACGATCTCTTGTGATCTGGGCATACCGACGTGCCTCTTCAACCCTCCATCCGTAGCTCAGTCCACGCCGTCATCATCAGGTTCAAGCAGATCGATGAGTTGGCTGACGCGTGTGTCCGGGAGCGGTCGCCCTTCGCCCATCAGCGCCTCGTCATTGTTAAGCCAGTTCCACGCTTCTCGAAGTTCATCAACACTCGCTCCGGTTGCGATAAGCCCCGCCGCCAGATCGTCGTCTATGGAGCCGAGCACTGAAACGATGTCGTCATAGGTCATGGCAGGTCTCCATTCCTTTTACCAACCAACTCATCAGATGGTGGAGTTGTTCTCAATTTCCAACAGTCTGAAATCGCTGTGGAAATTTTCTGCCGTCACCCTCTTGAAACTCTGAAATGAAGGAACCAGATCGATTGTGCGCCGCTGCCACTACGGGGCGGCGCCGGCCAAAAGCCGCACAATCTTGTACCCATGTTGCTTCAAGGAGGATGTGGCTATGAGAACCACTTTCGATTTTTCTCCCCTGTTCCGGTCGAGCATCGGCTTCGACCGTCTGGTCAATGCGCTGGAGGCCGCCAGCCGCGTCGAGAGCATCGACAACTGGCCGCCCTATGACATCGCAAAGACTGACGAAGACGACTACCGCATCACCATGGCGGTGGCCGGCTTCAGCGAAGACGAGCTTTCCATCACGCAGGAGCAAAACATGCTTCTCGTGGCGGGCAGCAAAACCACCGACGAGAATGCGCAGTATCTGCATCGCGGCATTGCCGGACGCTCGTTCCAGCGTCGCTTCCAGCTCGCCGACCACGTGCGAGTTGAAGGCGCGACTCTCGTCAACGGCCTCCTGACAATCGATCTTCGGCGTGAGATCCCGGAGGAGATGAAGCCTCGTCGGATTGCGATCTCGTCGCAGGAGAAGACGATGCAGATTGAAGCCTCTTCGCACACCAACGAGCAGATCGCAGCCTGACGCTTTTGTCAGTCTACGGATCGCCAGCGCCGGGCCACGCGTCCGGCGCCATCGGCGAAGCTGTGTCCAATTGTTCAGAACAGAAGGAGAATAACCATGAACGTACGTGACCTGATCCCCTGGGGCCGTGACACGAGCAGCAATCAGGCTCCCGCTGCCTATCGTGAAGATGACCGCAGTCCGTTCCTGTCGCTGCACCGGGAAGTCAATCGCCTGTTTGACGATGTCTTTCGCTCATTTGATCGAAACCTGCCAGCTTTTGACTCTCTGGCCTCCTTCGGACGGGGGTGGCCGAGCGTCGAAATCTCCGAGACTGAAAAGGAGATCCGCATAACCGCGGAAGTGCCAGGTCTGGAGGAAAAGGACATCGAACTGGTTCTGGATGACGGTGTGCTGACGCTGCGCGGCGAAAAGCGATCTGAGACCGAGGACAAGGACAAGCAGTTCTCGGAACGCTTCTACGGCCGTTTCGAGCGCCGTATCTCGGTTGGGAGGGAAATCGTCGAGGACGAGATAAACGCCAGGTTCAGAAATGGCGTGCTGAGCCTCGTGCTTCCCAAGACCGAAAAGGCTCAGTCGAAGGTAAAACGCATAGCGATCCAGAGCTGACTATGGTTTCGGCGTCGGCCGGCTCGTTGCGACCGTCGGCGCCGATCTTCACCGCTCGAACCTGCTCCGCTTCGAGACCGAGGCGCAGACCAGCCAGCCGATCGACGACATCCGTGAAGTGTCGAACTATGCCGTTGCGATGATGTATGGGCTGGTGCGTCTAGGAGACCTGCCGCTGTCACTACGTCTGATTCGAGAGATGCATGAGCGACTGCCGCTGAGCGGGCGAGGCGGCACGAAAAATCCTGGCGAGTTTCGGCGGTCTCAGAACTGGATCGGTGGTTCACGTCCAGGCAACGCACTGTTCGTGCCGCCACCGCCGACCGAGATGGATGCTTGTCTCGATGCGCTTGAGCGCTTCATGCATGAGGACGGCTCGCGTCTGCCCGCTCTGATCAAGGCTGGGCTGTTGCATGTCCAATTCGAGACCATCCACCCGTTCCTGGATGGAAACGGCAGGACCGGTCGCTTGTTGGTGACGCTGTACCTGTGCGTCAACGGTGTGCTGCGCGAGCCGCTGCTCTACCTGAGCCTCTACCTTAAAAACGCATCAGGGCATGGGAAGCTTGGCTCGAGTTCTTGCTTTCCGGCGTTGCGGATACGGTGAATCAGGCATTCGAAGCAGCAACCCGGATTGTCGATCTGTTCAAGGAAGACCGCGAGCGGATCAGGACAGAGAGCGACCGGGCAGGCTCCGCTGCGTATCCGCGATCCGTTTCAGCAAAACCCGTTCCTGACGGCCGACCAACTCGTTCAGCAAACAGGTTTCTCAGCCTTCACAGTCAATGCCGCGCTCGCCGATCTAGAACGGTTCTGCGTCGTCGAAGAAATCACCGGACGCAAACGGGGGCGCGTGTTCAGTTACCGGCGTTATCTTGCCATCTTGAGCGAGGGAACCGACCCGCTCCCCACCACGGCTTGGAATGAGTTGTGAACACTCAAATTTTAGAGCTACTTCGACTGGCCTTGACCACCTCAAACGGTGCGCGCTTCCAGCAAAAAGCTGCGCGCACCGTTCTCTCGGTGGCTTTAACTCTTCTTTCCGTAGGTGCTACGGTTCCTGTTTCGCGGTAGTAGCGGCCTGCAGGCTTGCTTCGTCAAGGACATCGAGCCGCCGCTGCAGATTCTGCTCAGCCTGACGGCACATGAAATCATCGCTCCGTCAATTACGAATAATGCCAACGAGGCGCGACCAATGGAGGATTGGGTATCATGTCTTAATCAGAATTCCGTAGCCACGATCATCTGAAAGAAAGATAATACCAGCTTCTTCAAACACGCGTTTGATCCGATATAGCGTTGCGGGACGAAGCGTTTCGCCTTTTTCAAGCCTGACGATGGTTTGCTGAGAAACTTTGGCAGCAAAAGATAAATCACGGACGCCCCAACCGAGCCCGACTCTCGCCAAACGACACTGAACTCCATTCATATCATAGCAGTGCACTGATTTTGGTTGCATGTCGCTGGCGGTTTGATGTACTGTTGAGACTCAAAGCGGCCGTTCTGGGTGTTAGGACCACCCAAAACGACCTGACCACAACCAAGCTTACAGGAGCTCGGATCATGGCTGATTCTGAGAATAGCAGAACTTTGCCTTCATGCACCTATAGAAACCTTCTCTTCTCCGTAGCAGACTTTCTGGCGAGCAAAACCGAACCGGTTCCAGGTTATCCCGGCATCGATCCGGCGCTGCCGAAATGGGATATGTGGCAGCAAGCTTATAAGGAGTTCTGCCAGATTTCCCGGTTGCAGCAGCATCTGGAAACAGAGATGCTTCGCACCGTCGGCGAGCCATTCATTGAAATTGATGTTCCAGGCGAGAAGCCCGTGAAGGTCAAATCTGAAAGAGATATCGAACTGTTCCTTCCGGGACCCGAGCTGGAAGAGGCCCGCGAGAACGCAAAAGAGGCCTTGAAAAAGCACTACGCCCTCCGCGACGTTGCTGACAAATTGTCCGGTTACAGCCGCGCGCTTGCAGCGGAGGATATCGCGTCCGGGCGTGAGCAGGCGGCGGCGCGCGCGCTTTGGGAAACCCAGGCCAGATCGCTGGAAGGGATAATTGCCAAGCTGCATGTGCTCATTACCCTTGGTGTCCTCGAACCGGATTGCGATGAGTTTCCATGGAAACCTCTCCGCTCCGTACTCGCCGATCTGTTGGAGATGAGCCGGGACGAAGCAATCAACCCTTCCTTTCGGGCTTGATCAGTTCCTCGACACTCACTTCGAGCGCTGCCGCAAGCCTAGCCAGATTTTTCAAAGTCGGTGAATGCTTGCGGTTCTCGAAGTTCTGGATCGTCGAGCGGTGCAAACCTGCGCGAAAACCGAGCTCCTCCTGAGAGAGCTTTCGCGCAAATCTCAATCTGGTCAGGTTCCGGGCAAAGGTGTCTCGATCATCCATCCTTGAGTTATTGCGTTCTGTCGAGTATTCCACTACAGAGTAAACTCTACAAAATGAGGAGGGCTTTCAGCCGGGACGCAAACCCGGTGAGGAGGAATTGTCATTCGCGGGAGAAGCACGATCCAGACCGGGCGTGCTGCGAGTTCAAAAAGGGAGCATTCATATGAAGGTCTATGGCCAAATCCGCCCGGCACTGGTCGTTGCCGGTCTTGGTCTTTCGGTTCTTGGAAGCCTAGCGGTATTGCCTGCGAGCGCTCAGGCACTCAAGGTTGCCACGGCATACAAACTCATGACGCTCGATCCGCATTACGCCGATCTCAACGAGAATGCATCGTTGCTTTCGCACATTTATGAGAGGCTTGTTTACCAGGACGAGAAAATGCAGCCAGTGCCCGGACTGGCAGTTTCCTGGAAGCAGATTTCCGATACACAATGGGAATTCAAGCTTCGCGAAAACGTGAAGTTTCACGACGGATCGCCGTTTACCGCGCAGGACGTCATCGCGACAATCGAGCGCATACAAGACTTTCTCAAGCCCCCGAGCGGGGGAATGGCAGCCTATACCCAATCCATCAAAAGCATTACCGCGCCAGATCCGCTCACTGTCATATTTGAAACGAACGTCCCTGCCCCGGCTCTGCCGCTTTCCTTGTCATCAGTCTTCATCACGCGGCATCAGGACAGTGGCTTCAAAACCACCGACGAACTGAATAGCGGTTCGGCGGTTATTGGAACCGGTCCCTACAAGTTCGCAAGCTGGCAATCCGGTGAAACCCTCAAACTGACCCGCAACGATGAATATTGGGGGAGCAAGCTTGGCTGGTCCGATGTGACATTTCGCGTTGTGGAAAGCCCGGCCGCGCGCGTCGCAGCCCTGGCTACCGGCGACGTCGATCTTGCGGACTTCATTCCGGCGCGCGATGTCGACACACTCAAGCGCCGCGGCGCAAGCATTGAGAGCACGAGCGCGGCGCGCTCCAACTTCCTGCAATTTGACACAGGTCGTGAGAAGCTGCCGGGTGTCACCGACAAAGAGGGGAAGCCCATTGCGAACCCTTTCAAGGATGTTCGCGTTCGAAAAGCGCTGACGATGGCAACCGATCGCGATTTTCTGGCGCAGAAAATCCTCCTGGGCTATGGCACTGCCGCAGCGCAGCTCTTTCCAAATGGATTGCCCGGGACATCGCCAAAACTTACGGCCAGGAAACCGGATTTCGAGGACGCGAAAGACCTGCTTGCGCAAGCCGGATATGCGGATGGCTTCAATGTCATGATTGGCGGTCCGGGCGGCCGTTATCCCGGTGACAGTGAAACATTGCAGGCTGTTGCGCAGAACTGGGCCCGCATAGGCGTGAAGGTGCAGCCAGCCGTTGCCCCCTTCTCCGTTTATGCAAATAAGCTAACACAGGGCGACTATCCGGTCTGGTATGCCGGCTGTTCGGGCGACGCGGTCACGATCTGTCTTAATGCTGTTCTTGCGTCGCGCGATGACAAGCGCAAATCCGGGTCGCTCAACTATGGCGACTACCGCAACCCGAAGTTCGACGAAATGCTTGTCAGGGCGGAGGCAATCGAGGTCGGTCCGCGGCGCGACGAAGCGGTAGCGCAGGCAAGCGAACTTGTCATGTCCGATTACCCGATAATTCCGCTCTACCACTTTCACCACATTGCAGGTTACGGCAAGCGCGTTGCTTCCTACACGGTTCATCCGCGCGGCTGGACCACGGCCATGCAGGCCAGTCCGGCGGGAGAATGACCATGGGTCTGCTTGCTGCAATTTCGAAGCGGCTCGGACAGGCCCTGGTGCTTTTGTTCATCATGTCGCTGATCGGATTCATCGGAATCCATAGCGTTGGAAACCCGGTTTTCAACATCGTCAACATGGAAACCGCGACAGCGGAAGACATCAGGAATGCGACCGTCGCGCTTGGACTGGACCAGCCGGTCTGGCGGCAATATCTGATTTTCGTCCAGTCGCTTCTCACCGGCTCGTTCGGAACATCTTACATCTATCACCAACCGGCTTTCGCACTCGTCATGAGCAAACTGCCGGCAACCTTTGAACTGGCTTCGGTCGCAATGCTGATTGCAGCCCCGACAGGCGTATTGCTTGGCCTTCTGGCCGGCAGACGCCACGGCAGTTTCCTTGATCGGCTCATTCTCAGGACCAACGTGTTCGCGCTCAGCATTCCGGCATTCTGGCTCAGTATGATGCTCATCCTGGGAGGCGCAGTCCTAACTGGCTGGTTACCGTCCGGAGGGCGTGGCGATACGTTCACCCTGCTAGGCCTGGAGTGGAGTTTCCTGACCAGGAACGGCCTGCTGCATCTCGTACTCCCGTCTCTCGCCCTTGCAATACCGAACATCGCACTCATCGCAAGATTGGCGCGGGCTGGAACCGTGGAGGTGGAGAGCCTGGATTTCATCCGCTTTTGTCGAGCCAAGGGGCTATCAGCAAGACGCATCCTGTTCCGCCACACCTTGCCCAATATCAGCATTCCAATCGTTACGGTGATCGGACTTCAGTTCGGCGCGATGCTCGCCTTTGCAGTAGTTATCGAAACGATTTTCGCCTGGCCAGGTGTCGGCAAGCTTCTGATCGACTCGATACAATTGCTTGATCGTCCCGTGGTGATGGCAACGCTTACTTTTGTTTCCGTTACTTTCGTCCTGCTTAACGCACTCGTTGACCTTTTCCACGCGGTGCTTGATCCGCGCGTGCGCCACTCGTCATAAAGGTAATCTGCCATGAATGCTGACACCGTTCGGCGATTGTGGAAAAACCCTCCGTTCTTTTCCATAACCGCGTCCGCATTAGTTTTTCTCGCTTTCGTCCTTCTTGCGCTCCTGGCGCCACTGATTGCACCACAAAACCCGTACGATCCCCTTCAGGTGTTCGGATGGGAAGCTTCCTCGCCGCCGGGAACAGCCGGCGGCGGGGGCATCACCTATCTACTGGGTACTGACGGACTTGGCCGCGATATCGCCAGCACGATACTTTATGGCTTGCGCATCTCGCTGACAGTATCATTGGTCAGTACAGCAATCGCAGGCCTGATTGGCCTGACGGCAGGCGTCAGCGCCGCCTACTTTGGCGGCTGGATCGACGCCATTATCATGCGCACGGTTGATCTGTTCCTGAGCCTTCCGTCCATCCTGATCGCTTTGATCGCAATAGTGACACTCGGTCCTGGCGTCGACCGTATAATTCTCGCGCTGATTATCGTGCAGTGGGCAAGTTACGCCCGTGTCGCTCGCGCCGTGGCATTGAGCGAGAGGAGCAAATCCTACATTGATGCGGCCCATCTGCTGCGGCTCTCGCCTCCTCGCGTGATCTTCCGCCATCTTTTGCCAAACAGCATCGCGCCGGCACTCACGCTCATTCCCATCGAAATCGGCCACGCCATCGCCCTTGAGGCAACGCTCTCGTTTCTTGGGCTCGGCGTGCCGGTGGACCGGCCATCGCTCGGTTCCGCGGTTGCCAACGGCTTCCAGTACCTGATGACGGGGCAATACTGGATCAGCTTCTTTCCGGGGCTGGCTCTCTTCGCACTGATCGCCAGCGTCAACTTCGTCGGTGAAGATGTCCGCCACAAGCTCGATCCAAGGAGTAATGCGAGATGAGTTTGAGACCAGAACCTCTTCTGGAAGTCACCAATCTGTCCTTGCAGTATCGCACAACGGCTGGACCGGTTCCGATCCTGCATAATGTAAGCACCTCACTTGGCAGGGGCGAAATTCTAGGCGTTATCGGAGAATCGGGTGCCGGGAAGTCGACATTGGGTAACGCCGTTCTGGGCTTGCTCGGGCAGAGATTCGAGCAAATCTCCGGCTCGGTTGTGTTCGATGGACGCCGACTCGGCCGCAACGTCGGCAGTACAGACATCAGGAACAAGAAAATCGCGTCGATTTTCCAGGACCATACGTCGTCGCTCGATCCTTTGATGAGTATCGGAAAGCAACTGGAGGAAACGATACGCGTTTCGCAACCAACCTTGTCCCGGCAAGAGATCCGTGCCCGGGGGATCGAACTCCTCACGCGTGTCGGCATTGCGGCTCCAGAAAGCCGGTATGACGATTATCCTCATCAGTTTTCCGGTGGTCAGCGTCAGCGTATCGTAATCGCCATTGCGATTGCCGGATCGCCCGATCTTATCATCGCGGACGAACCTACATCGGCGCTCGATGCAACGGTACAGAAGCAAATTCTGCTGTTGTTGCGGCGTCTTGTCGATGAGACCGGTGTGTCGATCATTCTGGTCACGCACGACATGGGCGTGATTGCCGAAATCGCAGACATGGTTCTTGTGATGCGTCACGGGCGTGTCGTCGAGCAGGATGCAGTTGAGGTCCTTCTCGACACGCCGAGCAACGACTACACGCGCAAGCTTCTTGCAGCCGTTCCACGACTGCGAATATCACCAGACGCCTCGGTATCAGGTCCGGATAACAAGGCGCACAAAACCAGTGATTTGAAAGAGAACCGTTATGAGGCACCGTCCAGTTTTCTGGCTGCTCGCGATGTCTGCCGCACATTTGGCACGAGCGGCCTTCCCTGGCCATTTCGAAAGGCGCCACCGGTGCAGGCGCTCGATCACGTTTCGATCGAGCTTAAACGCGGTAACATTACCGGTATCATCGGGGAGAGCGGAAGCGGAAAGACAACGATGGGGAGAATTCTCACCGGTTTGCAGACGGCCAGCGCCGGTGAGTTGCTGATCAACGAAACCGGATTCGATCTTTCCCGCCGAGGATCGCGAAATGGACTTTTGGGGCGGGTGCAGATGATCTTTCAGGATCCCTCGACCTCGCTCAATCCGAGAATGACTATCGGTCAGACTTTGCTCGAGGCTGCCCGTTTCGCGCAAAACCGAACTGGGGACGCGTGCCGTACGGAAATCGACCGCATAATGGACCGGCTCGGTCTTGCCCGAAGTTTTCTGTCACGGCATCCCCACCAGCTTTCGGGCGGACAGAAACAACGTGTCTGCATTGCCCGTGCGCTCCTTGCGCGCCCGGACATCATCGTTGCTGACGAGCCTACATCGGCGCTGGATGTGTCTGTCCAGGCAGAAATCCTGTCCTTGTTGAAGGAGACGGTTTCTACAGGTGGCCTCTCAATGATTTTCATTTCCCATGATCTCGCTGTCGTGCAGGAACTTTGCGACTTCATCTACATCTTCAAGGACGGGCGGGTGGAAGATGCGGGGCCATCTGAAACGATCTTCTCGCATTCGCAAAATGCCTACACGAGGAGTCTCGTCAACGCGCGCTCGGGAAGATTTATCCTTTGAGCGGATAACCGGGAGGTTCCAGCGGAGCCGTTGGGCTTTGCTGGCGCCTGACTTGTCGATCCTTGCCTTGAACATTGAAGGGGCCACGATGCCAGGAAATTCCACTATTGCGATAACCGGACAATCGCTCATCAAGCACGACACGCGCCACATTTCCAATCCAGCTTTTCAGGAAGTCATTTCAATCCTGAAAGCAGCGGACCTTTCGTTTACCAACTTCGAAGGAACCATTTTAGGGCGCCACGGAGGATGGCCGTTGAAGGGGTCGTACTTCGATTGCAGCGAGCCTTTCGTTCTCGACGCTCTCAAAGACATGGGTTTTGGAGCGCTGTCACTGTCTAACAACCATGCTTTCGACCTCGGTCCTTCCGGAATTCTCTCAACCCTGGAAGAGGTAGAAAAGCGCGGTTTTGTTCATGCAGGTATCGGTCGCAATCATCGGGACGCAGCGCAGGCCGGCACCGGTATGTTTGGCAATCGGGAGATGGCGGTTGTGGCAATGGATGGCGGGCCGGGTCCCGACATCATGTATGCAGACGATGAGAGAGGCGACCGCCCGGCACGCCCCGGGATAAATCGGCTCGGCCTGTCCCAGATCCTGGACGTTGACGCCACCGCATTCGACGAATTGCGTGCGATGCGTGAGAAGGTCGGATATACCGAGCTCGCTTATATAAACGACAGTCAACCTAACGATCCTCACCCGGTCAACGAGGAGGATGAAATCTGCATAGCTCGTGCAGTATTCCGGCGTTCACAGAACTTTGCGCGAAGCGTAAAAATCGACGGGCCGGATTTTGCCCGAAATCTGGACACGATCGCAACCGCTGCCGAGCGCGGTTCCCTCGTAATAGCCTATCTGCATCATCATCACTGGGCCTCCGACTGGCTGGACGTCCCCGGATGGGTTGAGAATATCGCCAGAAACTGCATCGACGCGGGTGCGGCGGCCTTTGTCTGCCATGGAGCGCCGGTCTTACAGGGCATCGAAATCTATCGAAACAGGCCGATTTTTTACAGCATGGGGAATTTTGTATTCCATGTCCCTTCCGAGGAGGGCACGTGGCGTGCGCCCGAGGTCTGGGAAAGCGTCATCTGCCTGTGCACGTTCGATTCGGAAAACCGCCTCGTCAAGGCGGAGGTTCACCCGTTGATCATCGGTGGCGAACAGGCATCCGGCGATACAGAGCACGCGGAACGCCTCGTTCCGGAACTGGCAAAAGGGAAAACCGCGGACCGCATCCTGAAGCGTCTCGCCGCGCAGTCCGAGCGGTTCGGTACCGCCATGGAAATTGCGAACGGTTGCGGCGTCCTCAGGATATGAGCGACCCAACTGCGCATTTGCCGTCAAGTCCACGCGCTTGCCCGCAAACCAACCGGAATGGTCAATTTCAGCAACGGAAAGCCCCGTCATCATGACTCGCGATCAAGAACTGACAGAACGATTTTTCCGCTATCTTGCGATACCAAGCCAGAGCGATGTCACGTCGTCTGAACTGCCGTCGACGCCCGGCCAGCTTCAATTGGCTCGCCTGCTGACTACCGAACTGCAGGAGCTCGGGCTTCAGGATGTGGTCGTAGACGATCAGGCAATCGTAACAGCGCTTCTGCGGGGGAAGCGTCCCGGTTGCCCACGTATCGGATTTATCGCGCATCTCGATACGGCCGATATTGGACTGTCTCCTGAAATCCGACCCGCGGTCCACCGCTTCACGGGCAGCGACATTTGCCTGAACCGTGAAGCCGATATCTGGTTACGGGTTGACGAGCATCCGGAAATTCGCCGCTGGCAGAATCAGGACATCATCACAGGCGATGGCACGAGTGTTCTGGGAGCAGACAACAAGGCAGCGATTGCCGTCATAATGACGGTTCTCGCCCATCTCACTGACCCGACATGCCATGGCGACATTTTCGTTGCTTTCGTTCCGGATGAGGAGATCGGTTTGAGGGGAGCCAAAGTCCTGGATTTATCGCGTTTCCCTTGCGACTTTGCCTATACAATCGACTGCTGCGAAGTTGGAGAAGTGGTCGTTGAAAATTTCAACGCGGCATCTTGTGAAATCATTTTTCATGGAGTGAGCGCGCATCCAATGTCGGCGAAGAACGAGCTCGTAAACCCCCTCCTCATGGCGCAGAATTTCATCGCGCTTTTTGATCCGATGGACACGCCCGAGCACACGGAGGAGCGAGAAGGTTTCTTCTGGTTCACCGATCTCAAGGCTGACGACAGCAGTGCAAGACTGCAAGTGCTCATCCGGGATTTTGACGATGACAATTTTGAGCGCCGGAAACAGAAAATTGCAGAATCCGCAGAAATTATAAGGCGCAAATATTCGGCTGGCCACGTGGAGTACCACCTCACCGACGCATACCGGAACGTCGGCCCCCGTCTGAAACAGGATCCGCGGCCAATGAAGCTGCTGCTCGATGCTCTCGAGAAAGTCAACATTGAGCCGAGGCTCATATCCATGCGAGGCGGCACGGACGGCGCAGTTTTGTCAGAGCGTGGTATCGCGACGCCGAACATGTTCACCGGAGCCTACAACTTTCATTCGCGTTTCGAATTCCTGCCGGTGCCAGCCTTCGTAAAGTCATTCGAAACCGTGCTCACGATATGTCATCTTGCGGCCAGGATGTGATCGGCAAGCCGGAACGGGCTTCTCCCATCATGCAGAATAGGCCGTCGGGAAAAGAATTGTGGCGACTGGCGAATATAACGGACCGTGCTCGCAATTATCGGCATTTTCTGTTCGGATTTTCTGACTACGGAGATCTGGTGCGGCTCACGCTGTTTGTCCAATGTGAATGCCAACCTCTTGGGCTGCTTGCAATCGGCGGCAGCATGCTAAGGTTAATGGCCAATTGTGATGGTGTAGTTAGAGCGGAGCATCGATTGATCCCCCTGTAATGCTCCTCCGATGTTGGAGAGAACGGTGACGAAGTGTTTGAAGGCCGGAAAGCGGCCGGAATCCTTTAATCCTCCCTCGCACGAAGCCTATCGGCCAATCGCGTCATGAGGTCCATGTGTTCGTGAAAAATCGCCAGGACCAAGGCGGGTCGGCGCTCAAGTGGTCAGGCAAAAAACGTGGTGATGTCCGCAACGTGCCATCCGCGGCGCGGATTACAGTTCACTCATGTCCCTGAAATAGCTCTGTCTGGCGGCAAGGCTGGCGATACCCTGTTCCAGCCTAGCTATATAATGGCGCACCTCCGCAGCGCCCCACTGCTTGCGTGTTAGCGGATGACGTTGCGCAGGTCGGCTTCTGCCTCTGTCGTGAGGACGTAGGCCGTCAAGCACGATCACCGGTCAGTTCTTCGTCCAGAATTTGACTGACGTTCCGGGTGGATATGTTCCCCGCAAGCCCTTCATTAATACGATTTCCGAGCAGCGTTTTCAGTTCGTGCCAAGCCTGATCAGCATCAGCATCGCCAGGAAACAGGCGTTCCAGGGCATACTGCTTAATCGTCTTGCCCTGCAAGGCCGCCAGCACCTTCAGGCTTTGGTGCTGCTGGTCCGTTATGTCGATTGTCAGAAGGCGCATGAGAGAAACCTCCAAAGAAATACATAAACCCACATTAGCACATATGTATGGCTATCATGGATGCAATGTCTCAAAATCATCGCAGAATAGATTATAACGCGGTAACCTTCTTATCCTGCTTTGTGTGACGGTGATCAGAAAACGCAACGCCGCGATATAGAGGCAGAGTGGATTGCAAAAAAAGTGGAGCGCGTAAAATTAACTGAAAAATTTACCAAATATGATCCTGCCGCCGGCTGAGGCTTGCCGTACTCATGGCCGATGATCGGAAAACCAAGAACATGACCCAAATTTCCCGCCAGAGCGCCATTTCTAGCGAACAGCATGCTCGTTTAGCGAAACCCAACTCTTAACAACGCAGACGGCGATGCACGCCCTTGGGGTTGATATGACGGCCAAAGTTCCTGCACCTGTCCCTCTCGAGCTATCGTCCAGTTGGCAAAATGATTAGCCCTTGTAAATCAGGGGCTTTCGGCCTCAGAATTTAAGAGTTCGATTGCGGCGGCGAAATTAGCCTTCCGATGTCATTTCGTCCCGGACTGGGACCGTCAGGTCGGCTCGTAGGAGATCTTCCGGAGGTACCCCAAGAATGGTTGCCAATGTGGCAACCATATCGATGGTCGGACTATAGATGCTTCGCTCAAGTGAACTGACATATGTACGGTCAATGCCTGCCAGATGGGCGAGTTTCTCCTGCGACAGCCGGTTGGCGTGCCGCAGTTTTCTCAAGTTTCGCGCAAAGATTTCACGAATAGTCATATTCGCAGTCATGCGCGATGTGGTGCATTCAGCTACGGAGTAAACTCGACATTTTGCCGAGCGCGCTGTCTATAGGAACGGGACGACAGACGCAAGCGCACTTGCCGGTTTGAGCGAGCGCTGCGGCGTCCCGTGAACTGACGCGAAATCAGTAGTGAGGTTATCGAACGATGCAGATCAAGTTGCGCCTGCTGCTTCCTGATTGCTGGCCAGACGGCAAACCATGAGCACATCGTCAATTTCACGGCCCTGATCGAGATAGCCGGCCGGAATCCTCCCGACCTTCACAAACCTCTCTCGCTGATAGAAACGTATCGCGGGGGAGTTTTCTGCTTTGACGGTCAGCAAGTTGCCGAAGGCCCCGCATTGCGCCCGAACTTTTTTACCGTCTTGAGAAGACTTTGTTCCAGACCGCAACCGCGCAAAGTAGCGTGCACATAGACCATCACAACTGATGCACGATGAGCCATTCGTCCAGTTCGTTCGCGCTTGAGCGTCACCGGCAGGAGTGGAGACAGTACCTTGCGCCGCAAGGCCAGAGTCCGGTCCGGAGGTCCAGGGAGTCGCGGGCCGTCCTGTTCAAAGTCATCATTTCCTGCTTTTCTGACATTACGCTTCCCACGCCGCTCCCAATCGCGCTTGGTAGACGCACTCGCGTATACATTGTACTTATACGCAAATGCGTATATTGCCATCCACTACGCGTCTGCGTGTATTTGTGTTATGGAGGTTTCCATGTTCGACCAGATTGCTCGCAACGAAAAACAACTTGGTGCCATTTTGCGCCGGGTCCGCAAAAAAGCTGGCCTGACACAAGGCGCGCTCGGCGAACATATCCATATGCGCCAAGGCACCGTCTCCCGCCTGGAGTCCGGGGAGCCGGCCGTCCAACTGCGCACGCTGATGGTGGTCTTATCCGCTCTCGACCTCGAGTTGGTGGTCCGCACGCGCAGCAAAACGAGCGCTGCCGACCTTGAGGATTTTTTCTAATGGTATGCCGTCGGTCGCATGTGCCCGTCAACGTCTTGCTAGAAGTTCGCTTGGTGAGAACCCTGCTCCGCAGATCCACCGGTGCGATCGTCAAAATTCTGCAGACTGATAAACCTGCTCGAAATTATTTCACCTGACGGTACTGGCTAGGCAACGATGCCAGCAAGGCAAATACCGTTTCTGTATTCTTCCGCCAAATTGCAAGATAGCGGTGGCTGGAGCGCGCATTGCCAATCACTGATTTCTCGACCCGCAGTCTAGCGGGTTGCCCCGCACCTCGTTATAAGTTTTCGCGAGACGGAACGCACCGTCTTGGGGCGTTAGAACCCCTGAACACAGTGGCTGATGTCGGCCGAAACGACATCGGATCCTCTGGCTTTTTGCGGGGGCCTGCGATGTATGCCCAGGCGCTCCGGTGCTAAAGATCGCCGGGCCCGACTGTGTTCGGTGTTCAAAACCCCCGGCTGGGGTCAAAGGATTATTGCCAGCGGCGTTAGCGGGCCGCGGCTCTTTTTTAAAGTACAGCAGGATGGATGATGATCATTTGCCGTTTGACGGAGAGGTGGAACTGAGGCCAGTCATTGGTCTGACGAGGGGGGTTGGGAAGGGAAGACCTCGAATCGCTTGCGGTCGACGCGCTTGTCGAACATCGGAAACTGGCTGCAAAGGCTGAAGCGCTCTTCGGCGATCTGCCGGAAGAACAACGGAACGGCAGTTCCCCGGGCGGCCCCGCCTATCTCGGATACGTCAAGGCGATGATTGCCATGCACGCACAAATGACTGCGCTTTCGAGCCTGCTTGGTGTCCTGGGCTATGTTCCAGCCGTCCCCGAACCATGAGCGGTCCTATTCTTATATGAGGCGGCGACGTACCGCCAGGGCAGTCAATTGAGCGATATTATAGACACCAAACCTCTTTTTCGCTTTCTCCAGACTTATCCGCACCGTATTGTATTTCACGCCCTCGATTGCAGCGATCTCGGGCATAGTTTTCCCCGCTTCAATCCATCGAAGATAGCGCGCCTCTTTGGGAGTGAATGTTGTCGATCCCTCTGCGGTCGGCTGCGTATTTGTAAACACTATTCGAGCGTGGAGCTGCCCCACCGCGGCGGCGGCTGCAACCGCATCTATATCGATGTCGACCGAAACGCGAGGTTTGTCGCAAGCCAACGTGAACATCGACATTGAGCCGTTTGGCGTGCGCACTGGTACCGAAATTCCGGAACGGATTCCAAAATCAGATGATGCGGCGTACATTTGGGACTGCGCTTTCGTGAGTGATGCCCGATCATCCTCCCAAGACCAGGTGAATGCACGCCGTAGCGATTTAGCTTTGTGAACGACAGGATCAATCGTTTTGTAATTGTTATCGAAGTAGGTTCGCTGCCACTGGATATCATAATTTGAAAGAGCGTAGGTATGTCCAGCACCTGCGTGAAAGAATGCGAACAGGCCATACCCAAATTCCTCCGAAAGCGCCTCCAGTACTTCGGTCAGGCTGCTTTTGGTTAACCCGATAGCGGTAATATCTGTCAGTTTATCCAGCCAGTAATTCATTTGCCCTCTCCCCATCGCAAGTCACAGCCTGTTAATTTCAGGCCTCCAGCTACTGCCTCCCTCGGCTTGAACCGCGCCAGATTGCCAAAGCTGGAAAATATCCCGCCGATGGACGTACAAGCAAGCACTTTTGAAGACTAACGACGATGGAAAAGAGTCTAATCGCCCGAAACCCAATAGTGTTTCCAGGCGATATGATAGTGCAAGCAAGGATTCGGCAGAGGTGTCAGTTCCGGTATAGCGCTGTTCTTCCTCCCGGTTCGCGCTATCTTTACGTTCTCTGCTTCGCCTTGTTAGCGATACACTCCGGGAAAGATAATATCCTGATCGACCAGAACATTGAACTTGTAGCCCGGGCGGATTGCAAGAGTCGGCTGCACATCCATATTGCGCTGGATTGTCCGGTCGGCCAGCCGACCGAACGTTTCAGCGAAGCTTCTTCGCGCTGCATCCTCGGCGCTGCTGGCCGATCCGAAGGCATTGCGATCATGCGGAATTGCCATATCGGTTCCGGCCCCAATGACTGCTGTCAGGATCGCGGAGCCGAAGATCTGAAGCCACTTGCGGTCAACCTTGTCGTTGAAGCCGCTATAGCCTTCCGCGTCGGTCCCGGCCATGCCCCCAATTTGCAACGTGGATCCATTCGGAAAAATGAGATCGGTCCACACGACGAGGACGCGGGACTGGCCAAAAGAGACCTTACTGTCATATCGGCCGAGCAGCCGGGTTCCCTGCGGGATGAGCAGGTGATGACCGGTCGCGCTGTCGAAGACGTGCTGGCTGACCTGTGCGGTGATGCGGCCGGGAAGGTCCGAGTTAATACCGGTGATCAGTGTGGCGGGAATGACCGAGCCGCGTTTCAGCTCGTAGGGCGATTGCGGAGGAACCACGCCGTTCGGCAGATAGCCGAGCTTCCTGATGTCGGAATTGAAGAACTCCTCCTTCGCCATCTGGGCATTCGGATCGGCGTTTTGGCTACTGAGCCCCGCGCGAAGGGCGGCCGCATAAAGTTCAGACGTCGCGCCTGTCGATGAGCTGACCGTGTTCAAGCCTTCTCCCTTTCGGAACGGGTCACCGCTTTCCCCTGCCCGCGATTCCAGTTTACTTCGATCAATGGCCAAAGGCGCATCGCGAGCTGCATTGCCTGCCTGCAGGCGTGCCATCTGCTGGCGATGACGTTCCCGAATATATTGTTCCCGATACTCGCGTTCGAGGCGGGCTCGCCAGACTTCTTCCGACTCTGGATCCGACTGCACCTCCTGGTAAGGTATGGGCTGCGGCGTGAACGGATTGGCGACCGTCTCCTCCTTCATTTCGATCGGGGACGGCTGGGAGGTCTGCGTCTGCTGCGGCTCACCGATGATCCCGTCCGAAACGCCACGCTTGATCTGGTCGGCGAAGGTCGAGGCGGAGTTGCCGGAGCTGGAGTCCGGTACGGGATCGCTCAGGAACAGCGCCCTCCGGCTCATCAACCCGAAGAATACGATAGCAAGCACAATGACCGCACCTACGATCGCAGCGATGATTGGCAGACGGTTGATCCGCCTGATGCCGGAGCCCGCTTCCCCGTTTACGGCTCCGCCGAGCTTGAGCGATTGCACCATTGCCTGCGTCCTCTCCTAGCTGCGCTGCATGACGGACAGGGCGCTTGCCGGCTGCGCCCCGGACGCGGTCACGATAAATGCGCGCCCGAGTTCAAAACGGTTTGTTGAAAGCCGAGCGAGCACTTGTCCCTCGAACGCGATCACCGCATAGGCCAGTTGCACGATGGCCGCTTCGTCCGTCTTCTGGTCAGTTACGACTGCATAACCCTTGCCCTTGAGCGCGTCCTCGAGCGCCTGGCCGAAAGGCGAAATGTCCTGCTTCAGGGAAACGGTCGCCGTTCCGGGACCGATCTGCTCGGCAAGGCGGCTTACCAGGTCGCCGGCGATAGCGCTCGCGGCCTGCTCCGGGATTCCCGACGGCGCTTTGCTCGTGGCAAGCCCCTCGTTACTCACCGTCTGGCATCCGGAAAGCACGAAGGCGACGGCCGACGATACGGCCAGGCCTTGTAGGGAGCGAAAGGGAAAGCCTCGCATCACCGTCCTCCCCTTTTGATCGTCACCTTCTCCTGCTTCCAGCCGACGCCCGAGACGAGCACCGCGCGATCAATCTGATAGTCGACTACCATCATGTCGCCCTTCGTACGATAGTTGACGATCCGGTTTTGTCCGCCGGAGGTGATGAAGAGCACCGGCGCATCCTGTCCGGAAACCGAGCGCGGAAACTGGATGTAGGTTTTCAGTCCGTCGGAATATACCCGTGTCGGCCGCCAGCCGGCTCTGCCTGACACCGAATAGGAAAAGTCCAATTGCTCGGCTGGCACCCCGGCTCCGGGGATGGCGCTTGCCTCGAGCCGGGCATTGATGTCAGCGAGTCTGGCCGACACGTCCTCCGGATAATCGAATCCCACGCGAGCCATATATTGGCTTGCGTGGGACTTGAGCTGTATATGATAGGTGCGCCGCGATGTGGTCACCACCATTGAGGTTACCAGGCCCGGCTCCGACGGCTTGACGATCAGGTGGATCGCCTGGCCACCGGCCGCCCCCGATGTCGCCGGCTCCACCTTCCACCGGACTGTGTCACCGACGAGCACGTCGCGAACGACCTCGCCTCCCTGAAGCTCGATGTCGCAGACCTGCAGAGGTGAGCAGACGACCGATGGCTGCACCTCGCCAAAAAGGAAAATCACCTTGCCGTCGGCCCCCTTGGTGACCAGTCCACGCGATCCACGCCATTGGCCGGAGATGCCCATGCCCTTTGCCTCATTGGCGGTGAGGCCGTCGGCCGCAATGGCATCGAGAGGCGCAAGGACGGAGAACGCCAGCGCCCCTGATATGACCGCACCGGCAGTGAGCATGGCTGAATAATTCTCAGGTCGGATATTCATGTTCGTGCCGAGCCTTTCAAAGCTGCGCTGTCCAGTCGAAATCGCGGAGATAAAGACCGATGGGATTGAGACGGATGACGCCCTCATCCTGCGGCGGCGTGAGGGTTACGGTGGCGATGCCGCGGAAACGGCGGACGGCGGTCTCCTTGCCGCGGCGGTCGCGCTCGAATTCGGTCCAGTCGACCTGATAGGATTGGTTCGACAGAGCAACGATGTTGTTGACCTCGACGGCAACCGTTGCAGTCTTCGCCTTCTCGAAGGGAGAATTGGAACGGAACCAAGCGTTGACCTTCTCGGTCGCGGGATCCGCGGTCCTGAGCAGGCCGTAGGTCCGGTCGATATATTGCTTCTGGACGACGGCGTCCGGCGTCACGCTTCGGAAATTCGAGACGAAGCTGGCGATCGTGGCGCGCACCACACGCGGGTCCGCATATTCGATCTGTTGTGGGAAGCCGGCACTGGAGGCCGTGCCGAGTTTGTCGACCTCGACGATATAAGGAACGAGCTTCACCTGCGTGCTTTGATAAAGCGCATAGCCGAAGCCGATTACCGCCATGACCATGCCGGTGACGCCGACGATGCGCCAGGCTGCGGCGGCTTTCACATAAGAGCCATAGCGCTCGTTCCACTCGTTGCGGGCCGCGAGATAGGGATTGACGACAGGGGGACCATCCGGCGAGTTGCGTCTGGCCATGGGCGATCATCCTCCAGCTATTTGTTTTCGTTGATGGGCGGTGGTGGCTGTGGCGGTGCCGGTCGGTCCGGCTGACGCGTCTGGTCGAGCTTGGCATTGGCAAGTCCGAGCAGCGATCCGGCGTAAGCTCCAGGGGAGGCGATCGCCTTCTCCTTTGCCGCCGATCCGGCAGCCCACCCTGCACTACCAATCCCCGATGCCATGCCTCGCAAAGCGGCTCCGGCCATGGAGGATCCCCCTGCCCTTGCCGAGCTTGCCGTCTGGACGCCTTTCGTCGCGGCACCCGCACCGAGGAAAGCGCCGCCGGCCGCGAATGTTGCTGCCTGGCCGCCATGACGGATCGCTTCCATACCTCCGGCAATCGAAGCGCCCTGTACCACCCCTTGAAGGATCGGTGGAACATACATGGCTATCACGAAGATCACGACCGAGACGCCGGCGATTGCGAGGGTGGTTATGAACTGCTCGCGGGTGGCCGTAGGCGCCTCCGCCAGGCCTAACAGGATGTCTGAGCCTATCCTGGCAATCATCACCAGCGCCATCAGCTTCATGCCGACGGAGAAGGCATAGACCAGATATCTGATCGCGAAATCCTTGGTGAAAGACGAGCCGCCAAGACCGAGCATGATCATCCCGGCGAGCAGGCCAACATACATCTCCACCATGACGGCGACGAAAATCGCGGCAACCAGCGAAAAGGAGATGACGACCACGACCATTGCGAAGACCGCGGCGATCGCCAGTGAATTGTCTTCCCACAGTCCGAACTTCGCCTGTTCGGACATCGTGGCCGCGACGCGAATGCCGGCGTCGAAGATGTTGGCGGGCGATGCCGAACCGTCGCCAGCTCCGATCTGATAGAGGCTGTCGACCACGGCCCTGGCGAAGGACGGTCCCTGATCGAGGATGAAGGCGAAGAGGCCGATGAACATGATGCGCCGGACAAGTTCGGCGAGCCAGCTATCGAGCGAGGCGGCGTTGATCGCCAGCCACACGGCGGCAATCCCGATTTCGATACCGGCAAGAATCCAGAACAGCGACCGCGCCGCATTCATCACCGTTGTCTCCCAGCCTTTTGCAGCCGTGACGACGGAGTTTTCCAGTGTGGTCAAGACTGAACCCTGTTGGGCAAGTGCCGGTGCTGTTGCCAACAAGATGAGGGCGATAGAAATGAACGCGAGCTCCAGCTTCCGGGAGGGACGGACGACTACCATCGCGGTTTCATCTCCTGCCCGCCACGGATGTCGCGGTCCGGATCGCCACTGAAAAACTTTTCGCGGTAATCGCGCACTTCGGTTTCGGAAGCGGGCCGCCTGGCGGCCGCGCCTGAACCAGCCACGGAGCCCGGACCCGAGTGAATCACGTTCGAGGTGGCGATGCCGGCACTGAGCGCCACCATCCCTGCAAACACGAGCACGATAATCAGATGAGCACTCACCAGCGGGGCTCCATGGTCTGGCCGCCGCGAATGTCACGCTCAGTTGCACTGAAGAACTGTTCGCGTCGCGCCTGTGCGAGATCCTTTTGCGCCTGCTCGGACTGGAACCACGTGCCCATCATGGTCATCTGCTGCGAGACGAGACCCCGCAGTTTCTGCATTTGAGCGACTTGCTGGGCGGCGATCTGATGCCCAACCTGCAGCGCCTTCATTTGTCCGTCGGCGGATTCCGACATCGAGCGCAGCGACGCCATCGTGCTCTCCTCGCTGGAGAACTGGTCAGCGGTTAGGTTTGCGGCTTTCAGCGTGCCGGCGATCGTGTCGCGATTGGTATCCGACCAGGTTTGATATGTCGTGGAAAAACTGGTTCCATCAGGCAGATTGCTCTTCATTTCGGAAAAGCTCTGGAAGCGTTGCCTGAGCACGTCATCGACATTGCCCATCGAGAAGGCAACGCCCTGTCCCTGCGCGACCACGTTCTGAAGGATCTTCAGGTCGTTTTCGACCTGGCCCCAGATATGACCGGGCAACCGTGCTGTGTTCTGCAGCATGTTCTTGTAGATATTCAATTGGTTCTGGATCTGCTCGGCCAGCTGGGATATCTGGGTGATCTGGTTGTTCACCTGCTCCGCGGATTTGCCAACCAGTGAGATGAGCTCGGCATTGTTGGCAAGCTGCGTCCACTCGGTTGCCTGGCCGGTAACGCCGCCGGCATTGGCAGGAACCGATAGTTTGGCAGAGAGCATAGCGGCCATGATAACGGTGGCTCGCGCCACCTTAACTGGCCGGGAAAAGCTTTTCGGCATGGGCGATCCCCCTTTGTTGCAACCAGTGTAGGGGCCAGGCGCCCCCATGTTCGGAATACAGGGCGCGAATGCGCTTCAAATCTTCCTTGCCGGACGCCCCGACGAAGGAGAGCGCGACGGGACCGAGCGCCATGTCGAAGAGTCTTCGACCCATCGCCGACACAACGTAGTAGTCTCGTTTGGGCATTGCGGTCGCGACGATCTCGATCTGCCGCTCATTGAAGCCTATGCGCTCATAGAACTCCCTCGTTCCCGGCTCCCGCGCAGCACCATTGGGCAGGCAGATTTTCGTCGGGCAGGATTCCTTCAGCACATCGATGATGCCTGAGCGTTCGGCGTCCGAGATCGACTGGGTAGCAAGCACAACGGCGCAATTGGCCTTACGCAACACCTTCAGCCATTCGCGGATCTTGTCGCGAAATACCGGGTGGCCGAGCATCAGCCAGGCCTCGTCGAGAATGATCAGGCTGGGTGCGCCGGTCAGGCGCTTTTCGATGCGACGGAAGAGGTAGGTGAGGACGGGCACGAGATTGCGCTCGCCCATGTTCATCAGTTCCTCGATCTCGAAGCACTGAAAGGCGCTGAGCGCTAGACCGTCCTCCTCGGCATCGAGCAGTTGCCCCATTGGACCGTCGACGGTGTAGTGGTGCAGCGCATCCTTGATCTCGCGCATCTGCACACCTGAGACAAAGTCTGAAAGCGAGCGGCCGCGCGAGGCACCCAACAGTGCGATCTGGCGGGAAATGGCGTTGCGGTGATCGGGTGTGACCGTGACGCCTTGCAGAACCATCAGCATCTCGATCCATTCCGATGCCCATGCCCGGTCGCCCTCGCTGGCAAGCTCCGCCAGCGGGCAGAAGGCGAGCCAGCTTCCCTTTTCTGCTTCAGACCCGTCGCCTCCGATTTCGTAATGGTCCCCGCCAATGGCAAGCGTCAGCGGTTGCATCGAGCGCCCTTTGTCAAAGGCGAATACCTGTGCCTTCGCATAGCGTCTGAATTGTGCGGCGATCAGTGCAAGCAGCGTCGACTTGCCTGAACCGGTCGGGCCGAAGACGAGTGTGTGACCAACATCGTCGACATGAAGGTTCAAGCGAAATGGCGTCGAACCGCTCGCCACTTGCATCAGCGGTGGCGATCCGGCGGGATAGAATGGACAGGGTGCCACCGCATTTCCCGACCAGACCGAGTTGAGCGGAATGAGATCCGCGAGATTGCGCGTATTGATAAGTGGCTCACGGATATTGGCATAGGAGACGCCCGGCAGACTGCCGAGGAAGGCGTCGGTCGCATTCAGCGTCTCGATGCGCGCGCCAAACCCCTCCGCCTGGATTATCCGGCGCACCGCCTCGCATTTTTCCCGAAGGCGGGACTGAATCTCATCGAATATGACGATGACGGGCGTATAATAGCCATAGGCGACGAGTTGTGACGCGGCCTCGGCGATAGCGTCCTCTGTCTCGGCGACCATCGTCATGGCGTCCTGGTCGATGGAGCGACTCTGGGTCTGGAAAAGCTGGTCGAAGAAAGGCCGAACCTTCTGCTGCCATTTTTTCCGGGTGCGTTCCAGCTTCGTGCGCGCTTCTTCTGCATCGAGGAAGACGAAACGCGACGACCATCGATAGGTAAGTGGCATCAGATCGAGGGCGTGGAGAATGCCCGGCCAGCTTTCCGCCGGAAGCCCGTCGATCGCCACTATTCCGAGAAAGCGGTTCTCGACCAGCGGCGTCAATCCGTGCTGCAGTTCGGCCGTCACGAGCCAGTCGAGATACATCGGGATCTCGGGCAAGCGCACGGGATGGTTCTCGCCGGTGATGCAGAAGCGGATGAACTGGAACAGCTCGTCATAGCGCGCGACCCGGAAACCACCGCGCTCTTGCGCCTCGCGTGTCATCATCCGGCGGATCGACACAACGTTCGCGAGATATTGCTCGACCTCGCGGACCGAGGTCAGGAAGCTTTCGAGCGCCTTGTCGGCGTAAGTGGCCGAACGACTGGCCGTGTCCGAATAGACATAGCGGGTCAGTCCCGAGCGCCGCGGCTCCGGCGGCCGCCATGTCAGGATCAGTGCGTGCCGGCTCTCGAAATGGCCCTTCTCCTCCTGGAAATGCGCTCGCCGTTCGGCATCGATTGCTCGTGTGACTGTATCGGGGAAGTGGCAATCGTTCTCGGCTGGATAATCGCCGGTCGGAATCCGGACGGCCTCGACCTGGATCATCCAGCCCGTGCCGAGCCGGGACAGGATCGCGTTGATCTGCCGCGACACCTCGTTGCGCTCGGCGTCGGTCGAGCTCTCGCTGTCCGGTCCAGCGAAATACCAGCCGGCCATCAGCGAGCCGTCCTTGAGCAGGACCACGCCGTTATCGACCAGGCCAGCATAGGGCACCAGATCGGCAAACGACGGTCCTGAATGGCGGAAAGATTTGAGGGCGACCATCCCGAACGCTCAGAACCTGCGCCAAGGCGACGATGTCGCCCGATAGAATGTCTTGTAAGAGATGTGCCGGATATAGACCCGGCGCATGAAAGGATCGGCCTTTGCCATCATGCGCAATGCTCCGACCGCGATCAGCCAGATCGCGATACCGAAGAGTGCCGCGTACCAGGTCAGCACTACGAAGATGAGGATTACGGCGGCAAGCGCGGTCAACAAAACGAGCTCGCGGTCGGCGCCCATCAGCAGGTTCGGCCGGGACAGAGCCCTATGGACGCGCGAACGGGACAACCTTGAATCGGCTTCAGCCATGATGCCCCTCCTGTTTCGTATGAAGCGGCGCCGTTGGCTCAAAAATATCAGGAGCCGATTGCAATTCCGGTTCGCCGATGCTGGCGCCAGTCGCACCGAAGAGGGCGACGATCTGCGTGGCACCGAGCAAAACCCCACCGACGAGCGCGACGTAACAAAGCCTTCTTGCGAAATCATTGAGCTCACCGCCGAAGATGAGCATGGCGCCAGCAATTGCTACGGCTGCCAGCGCGATGAAGCCAGCTACTGGTCCGGTAATGGATTGCTGGATCTGCTGAAGTGGGGTTTCCCACGGCAGTCCCCCACCTCCGGACGAAGCAAATGTGGGCTCTGCAAGGGCAACCGTAAAAAGAAGAGCCAGGGCGCTGGCGGTCAGAACCGGGTATCGTTCAATGGGCATGTGTCCCCCTCGTGTTGCGCGCAACGTTGCGTCTGGTAGTGAGATCCGTCGTGTCCTTCCACGTGTATGATTTCACGGACGCGTCTTCCGCGGTTGGTCCGTTCTATCGACACAACAAGATCCACTGCCTCACCAATGACCTCTCGCATCGGTTGTTGACTGACCTCCCCGATAAGCTGCTCGAGGCGACGTAGCGCTGATCTGGCGGTATTTGAATGAACCGTTGTTACACCGCCCGGATGACCGGTGTTCCAGCTCTTCAGGAGCGTCAGTGCGGCCCCGTCGCGTACCTCGCCGACGATAATCCGGTCGGGGCGCAAACGCATGGTGCTCTTGAGCAGGCGAGCCATATCCACGTTGTCGCTCGTACGAAGGAAAAGCGCGTTTTCGGCAGCGCATTGAATCTCGGCTGTGTCCTCAAGGACCACAATCCGATCACGTGGAGCGGTCTCGATAATCTCGGCGATAATAGCGTTGGCAAGAGTTGTCTTGCCCGATCCGGTTCCCCCCGAGACAACGATGTTGAGTCTATCACGGGCCGCATTCCTCAGGAGACCGGCTTGTGTCGACGTCATTACATTCGTTCGAACGTATTCCTCGAGCCTGATAAGTCGCGATGCACGACGCCGGACCGTAAAGGCTGGCGCAACGACAACCGGAGGCAACAATCCCTCGAAACGATGTCCGCCAATCGGCAATTCGCCGGATATGATAGGCTGATCCCTGTCGGCTTCAGACCGGAGCGCATGGGCAACGCTTCCGATGATGATCTCCGCCGAAAGGGCGGACATTGTGCCCGCTGGCGCGACGCCATGTCCGAGACGTTCGATGAATAACCGGCCGTCCGGATTGCATATAATCTCGACAACGGCAGGATCATCCAACGCAGCGCAAATTGTGTGGCCCAATGCCTCTTGCAGCTTGCGGATCAGCCGGGCCTGAGAATGCAGCTGGCTCATTAGCGATATCCGAAGACAGAGGTTTCCGCTGGACACGCAAGTCTCGTCGCACAACGGATCGCAACAGCTATGGTCGACACTGCGGCATCACTAGTCATGGATATTTCCTCCCCGGATAATCCTTGAAGTAAAAAGCGCAGGGCAGTGTCTGGCTAGGTGCAGATTTGCACCTGTCCAGAGGTACACGCCAATGTCCGCCTATAAAAGGCTGACTGATTTATAACCAGAAAGGCTCTGGAGGATCGTCGGGCTCCGCTTTCAACGCATTCTCGACAGTCCGGGTATGGAAGCATTCCACCCGGTTTTTCCCATTGTGACGTCCGCCCCTTAGTTTCTTCTCCCGGTGAAGCTCCGGGAACTGGCGGAGAATTATTCGACGAAGCGCTAATAACCACGCTCGGTATACCTGCATTGGTGAGCACATATCCCGTGTCTTTTAGCTGGCTCGGCGTCATCGGCAGCGTGCCGATCGTACCACTGGTAAGGCGAACAGCACCGCCGTCGTCATAGGTCTCAATCGTTAGATTTGCCGTAGTGCCATCGGGGTAGGTGACGAGAATTTGTCGGATCGGCTGGTCGCCCAGTGCTCCCGTCTCCGGCAGTGAACTTCTGATTAATGTCCGTTCCTGCTGCCGCCGTCGACGCCAGAAGAAATGCGCCAGCTAGCCCTGCGATTGTTACCCCGGTCGCACTGATCATTCCCCGTACGACACCGGTCAACTGGTCATAGTCAGTCAGACACGTTCCGGCCTGCGTAGGGGAGAAATACTTGATCTGCCCATTTATCGGAATTGCACAACCTGTCTGCGCGTGAGCCGAGGGCACAACCCAGCTGAGAATACTGAAATCGACAGCACCATGTTGCTGGGCACACTGCGCCAAGGCTGCTCGAACATTCGGGTCATCAAGGAACGGAAACATCTCTTTGGAAAGAGCAGCCCGTACCGGTGTCCTCTTGCCATCCTTGACCATCTGGTTAAGGGCATTACCGAAAGTTTCGGCCAACGTCTGACCTGCTTCCAACGCCGCTTTTACCGAGGTATCCGACAGATAATATTCGATCTCGACGTGCTTATCCTTAGTGATATCATACGCCTTGTCGGGATCACGGTTGAGGCTTGCGAGGTCCTCCGTCTGGCCGCTCGCTTCGAGTTGGGCCAGAGCTTACTTCAGAATGGATTATTTCAACGGGGCAAGGTCAGAAGTTTCGCAGCTTATCGGTTTTCAGAACCACCCTGCTTCGCTTTCAACCTCTCATTCAATAGGTGCTTAAGCCGCGCATTTTCCGCTTCCAGCTCTTCCAGTTCTTCGTCTGTCACCGGTCCGTCTTCAGTCTTGGGGCCTGGCTTTCTCACGCGCCGTTGCTTTTGCAGTGATTTGAGAACGGGAGGCGAGGCTAGAATTCCATCTTTCCCCTCCTCTTTCCGCTCGGGCTCCACAACAACTGGTACTGCTTGAGGGACCTTCGGCTCTTCAGCGAACGATAACACCTCAGAAAAAGCGACGGGCTCAACCTTTTGGGCTGCCTTGCCATTTCTTTCATCGGGCTCGTTGGTCGTAACTTTGATGGATAGTCGCGTTGGCAATATAGGTTCAGGCTGCTCAGAGCTTTCGCCCGCTGCAGGCCCAGCATCAGTCAATTCATCCGGCAAAGTCGACTTCTTTCGCGATCGCCAATTTTTCAACCGCGCAACGAGACGTTCCCCCAGTGACTTCATAGTAATCGACCTCCATTTACCTGCCGCAACAGTACGCAGAAATGCTGTCAGCTTAAGCGTGACAATACAATAGTTTTGGCAACCATTGGGTCCTTACGCATGTCACCAGAACGCTTAGACATATCAGTTATCGAGGCTGGCAGGCAGTCTGAGCGACCGTTTCTCTATTGCTTTTCCAATCGTTGGAGCATTTTAAGCAACTGCCTGTTCTCAGTGGCCAATCTAGCGGCCAGTTCACGTTTCAGTTCGGCATTTTCGATTTCCAGAGCTAACAATTCAGCCTGAATATCAGGCTCGGCAAACACCCGAATTGCCGCTCGTTGTTTCTGCGGAGCTGATTTTTTCATACAACGTCGAACAGACGGCTTTTTTTCCCTGACAACAGAATTTTCCACCATGTTTGCCGTTTGCTGCTCTTCCCTTGCAAGGGATGCTTCTTCCGGTTTCGAGGCGCCCATGTTGGAAAGTTCTGGCTCGCTCAATGCCTCTTCAACCTGCTCGATGACCGGCTCAGCATGCTCAACAACTTTTGTAGTGGCGTTCTCAGTTCTACGCTCGATCGGCTTGGGCAGATCAGGCTGGGCCCGAACCTCCACGGGAGATTGGGGCGCATCGGCCTCCACTTGCCGGGCAATCGACTTCAGATCCAGATTTCCCCATAAAGATGACGAGCCTTTGCGAGCACGCTTGTTCTTATATTCAACGACAATATTACGGTTTGGATTTTTCATCCGTGAGTAGCTTTCCAGAGGAGATTTGAAGGTGCGCTCCGCGCGCGTCAAAGGGCTTTTAGCAGTAGCTACATATTATGCGGTGGATTTTCAACACTTCACAGAATGTCCGACCTGATCGATATGCCCTGAAAGCAACTCTATCTCATCTTGAACACAAGATGTACACGGCCTTATTGTTACATCAACCATTGACCTGTATTTTTGACGCCTAAATGAATTTTCTAACATCGATCTGGAGAAGCAGACCATGGCAGACGAAACCATTGCAGCACTAAACGAGACACCGGTTGAGGTTAGAACCGCCGAGCCTGTAGGCATCACGAAGAAAGCCCGTGCGCCACGCAAAAAAGCTGAGCCAAGGCCCGCGAAGGCGGCTGCAGCGCCTGCCGCTAAAGCTACCCGGGCCGCATCTGGACCAGTGAAAGCAGCCGAAGCTGCTTCAAAAGCAGCACCCGCTGCAACACCATCGGTAGAGAGCAAGCGCAACAAGTACACGCCGGCCCAGCGCGCCTCCATCCTTGCTTCGATCGAAAAAGCAACAAAAGATGGCAAGACCACACTCAAGGCTGCATTGCAGCAATCTAAAGTGAGTGAGCAGACCTACTATAACTGGAAGAACGCTGCTACAAAGAAAGCGTCCGTACCGGCGGCGGGGGCGTCCAGCGATGATCTTTCCAGCTTGGTTGCATTGGAAGCAGAGAACCTCAAGCTGCGCCAAGAACTTGCTGCAAAGCTGCGTGCTGAGAATGAAGAGTTGCGTAGACGTCTGGGTCGAACCTGAGGCGAATTGCTCCGAGCATCTGCACCAGGGTGCTGTCAAAACAGATGACTTTCCACGTGTAAGTCATCTGTCCGCCTTTCGATGATGAAAATTCGAAGCCTTTGTTCTCTCCTTCCAATGGCTCTCTAGTAAAGCCAAGAGTGAGGGTTACCGTTCCGCACACGCTTCCTTTGATGCATTCGTCCACGGTGAGGTAATCATTGTTTGCACCCACCCTGATGATCGCATCGAACTGCGATCTGCCGGCAATGTAACTGAAATACACGACGACCTATCCGCTTTCGCAGCTGCCTATCGTTTGCACGCGCTGTGATTGCTCAGGCGCAGAATGACATTGATTTTCATTTCCGCTTTCTATCTATGAAATATTCGTATGGACCGCTAGGCTGAAACTTAACAGAAGACAATTGAATAACGCGCTACCCCATACAGGGTCATCGCCCAATGATGGACTTCTTTGCTATTTCCAAGGCCTTCCGTGCATTGCTCTCAGCGGTCTCCTCGGTCGGCGCAGCCGACTGGATTGTGAGCCTGTCTCCGCCCTCTACGACGAAAATGTTCACCCCCTTGAGGCCACCGACATTCGGAAGGCGGATAAGTCGTCCAATTGCAGGGGAAACATCGATCTTCTCTATCTTGAAACCGATTTTTTCGGAACTGAACTCCAGCTCTTTGAGATAACCTTCGTCGGTTCGGTTTTCCTGTCCCTGCTCGTTGATATGACGATCGATAGCGATCATCAAATGCTGGTCGTCATCTGTTCCACAGCAGGACATCCGAAAATTGGTCGGTTCTTCAGCATGATGCGCGGAGGCATCGAAAATTGACCAGAACTCTTGCTTGACGGGTGTGAGCTCGTGGATTTTGAAACCATCAGCCCGCACGGGGACATTAATTCCGGCAAGTGCAATCGCGCTGACGACCGCTATAAGAGTTCTATTTTTCATACAGGGCACCATTACATCAACTTAAGCGCGACCAGATTGATACTGGACCGCTGAGCTTGAAAAAATAGTCAAAACTTGCGTCATGATAGCGTTCGTGCAGCAAAATCAATTCAGTCACAGTGGCCCGGCGCAGGACAGTTCGACGCGGACATTCTTACCTGCAATCAAATTCAGATCCGATGCGAGGATCAGTGTTCGATCGCCTTCTCGTGCAAGTGAAATGATGCCCTGCTGCAGTTTCTGGCGTATGCCGTTGACTTCCACACTGGCGGTGTAATTTACCAATGCAGACATGCATCCACACATTCCGATCGACCGATGCAAATTAAACCTCGCGTCGAAGGAAACAATGTTCGCCTGCCTCTTCACCTGCCCGGGCTTCAGATCGACGCAGGCCGATAGTCCGTTCTGCAAATCAATTTCGACGGCATCGCCGGAAGCTGCTTGTCCCGCGGAGATGGCGCAAAGGAACACAGCCACCAATGATCTGAATAGGGGCCTTCTTCTCCGTGCAGAAATCCTGATGTTTTCCTCCGCTTCAGGAAGCTTTTGACCCGAACCACTAATCATTTTTCTTGTTGATCCGTTCGTCGTTAGCCCCATCTGTTTTTAACGGAGGGTTCTGCTGTTTCACGGTGCCGATCAAACCAGTTTCCCGCCCCACATCTTTTTCCGATTTAGGTCCGTCGTCGTCTGCCAACGCGCTTAAGAGTGCTCTGGTCTCATAATTTCCACCATGTGCATCTCCTGTAACCAACACTGTTTTTCCTCCGTGAGACGCAGCATCCCTTAGCGCCTCAAGCCGATTGATTTCCATCATAAATGCCATAGCATCTGCGTCGGTAAGTGTTGTATCCGCTCGAAAGGCGGCAAGGGCTCGCGCATTGCCTTCTGCGATAATGCTACGACTGGCTGCGATCCCCCGCGCCGTAATTGACATCGCAGCAGCAGAAGCTTCAGCGCTCTTGGTGCGTTTAATCTTTTCTGCCTCGCCATCGTTGTGCGCCGCTTCCAATCTGCGCTGAGACGCCAGCACTTCGTTGAAGGCTGAAATCATCTCCGGCGTTGGCCGCGGGTCATCAATCAACACGGCACGAATCTCATAACCATATGCATTGATAGCTTCGTCCAGAGATTCACGGACAGTACGCGTGAATTCGTCTCGATCAGTATAGAGTTGGTCGAATGTTCTCGCCGCAGCGACCGCGCGTGCGTCTGTAGCGACGTAGGATTCGATCTGCTCTTCGGGATTATGCAATTCGTAAAAGGCCGCCTCTACCGCGGTAGGAATAACCCGATATTGCAGGCTGATCGGCATGGTGACAAAGGCATTGTCTTTGGATTTAACGCCAAGCTGAAGAGATATTTGTTTCGTCTGCAAGGAAAACGGTGAGCGAGCGCGCTGAAATGGCCAAGGAAATTTGATCGACAAACCCGCTTTACGATAGCCAGTGTAACGGCCGAACGTTTCAAGAATTCTCACGTGCTGCTGGGGTGTCATGACAAAGAAGCTCTTAAGCCAACGCAGTCCCAGATAAATCGCCACAATGGCAATAATAACCGATACAGGCGTTGTAATAATGGAACTGGAAAATTCAAATCCAAGAAAATTAAACATTCCAACCCTTCTTAATTTCGAATTTCACTATTTTCAGTTTGCTCACTGAACGGCACAGTTTCTCATCATTCAACACAGAACATCATGATTGGCAGCAATTACTATTTTAACCAAAGCTCTTTGACTGGCAAGTCGTTCTGGTATGTGTGTCATCGACACCTGCTTAATGCGATAAATGACTTTCATGACTGGCGAAAGCTGATCATTCCTACAGAATTGGACGCGACAGGCTGCGACATATATTGGATATGGACAATTATGCTGGCTGCACGGATAACAATATCGGCACGTCAAACTCTGTTCACATTCCCTCAATAGGACAGCAAACCACCAGAGCGCGGGGAATAGGAAGCATGAACGAAAAGTCGCAAATCAGATCGAACCCTGTCATTGCCACGGATAAGGATATTCGAAGAGCAACGGCAATCGCCGATTTGCTTGTGCAGCCGCTCGGCGTTCTACCCGACACCGTTGGCGATCCTGTTCGACCGGTCTGAATCGGCATCCCGCAGACTTGTAGCCAGGTCCACCGCTGCATTCTGGCGGCGGGCGGCCTACGCTTATATTTCTGATCTCCCTGTTCAGCGGTACTCCATACGCGCATTGCATTCAACGAAACCGAGACGCCCTCTACTTTTGGCGATCATCCGCCAAACCGCTTATCGTTATTAAAGCCCCTCGCCTAACGGTTCGAACGTCGGAAAAAGGACAACCAGTGCGATAAGCAAATCAACGCCAGACCGGCCATAAGAATGACGCCGAGCGCAAAAAATCCACTTAGCGCCCAAAATATGATCGGATTATCGCTCATGTAAACGCCCGGCCCTCGTCTGTTGACGATCCTCCCGTTCTGTATGACGCCTACGAGACCCTGTGCACCAGCCCAGACCAGCCAAGAAAGCAGTCCCGCGACAAGGCCCGAGCCCAGAATTTGGCTTATTCTCGATAGATGTTTCCAATTCATGGCTGTGCCCTCAGAACCGGGCCCAAGCAGTCTCATATCGAGACGAGACACCCACTTGCCTTCATTTCCGAAAACAGGAGCTGACGGATTGAGAAGGTTCCTCCCCTCGCCTTCTGTGTCAGAGATCGTAGATATCCGCCGGGCGAATTGATGGTTGATAGTTTCTGCAGGATCCAGGCAATAGTCGTCGAAGCGGTTTCTGGCCCCATGAAACGGATCGCTTCCTGATAGGCTGACTGACTGATACCGAGAAAGCGTGAGACAATACGCGAGGCATCGAGAAGCTCACGCCATGTCGCAATGCCATTCGTACAATACTCGCGGATGTCTGGACATGATCGCAGCACCTGGTCGAGAGAAATGGATGGCGTTAACTGGCCTGAAGTTCCTTCCTTCAGCTTCACAGAAACGGGTGTTTCCGCGGAAAGCGCATTCAAATCAATCTTTTTGCCATTTTGAGATTCAAAAAGGGATTCTGGCAGGGATTCACTATGCTGCCGCTCATATTGAGCGACGCTGCCGCTCATTTCCGGAACAATCTCTATTGTTTTCAGAGCGATAGCCAATTCACCACGAATGGCTTCAAAACTGGCCCTGATTGCGGACAGTTCATCAAGAGATGCACGGCGAGGAATAGCGTCGACAATGGCGCGGAAGCGAACAAACAATGCTTCGATACGTTCACCAGGTTCACCTGCTTCGTGAGCCTTATCCGCAAAAACTGCCGCTATATCTCGGCGTATGACGGACACTTCGTCGCGAAGACGCTTCAGTGCTTTCTGATCGGCGAGAATCTTATCCGCGATAGCAGCAATTTCAGAGGCGCGCTGGAGCAATGGTGCAAAGGAAAAGCCGAAAGCAAGCTCGACGCCGCCTTCCCTGTCCTTATGAGCATAGCGCTTGCGGGTCGGGCTATCTTTGCGCGCAATGATCCCGGCTTCAATCAGGGAGGCCAGATGTCGGCGCAGTGTAGACTCCGGCATGCCATGGGCACGCAGCGAAAGCTGTCGATTGGATGGGAAAACGACAAGGCCGCTTTTCTCTTGCATTTCATCATCAGGCAGAAATGACAGAAGTGAGCTCAGCACGGCAAGACAACGATCGTTCAGACCGAATTCTGCCTTAGCGACGCAAAGCTGTTTGTAGAGCGCCCATCTGTTTACGCCCCTCCCCTGCTTGGGCTTCTCTTGCCGGCCAGAATTTTGAGCAAACACCTTCATTCGCCCACGCAATGCGGACGTGTCAGTCTTCAGAACTTGCATTTCCTCTCACCTTTCAAAAGGCAAAAAAAATCCACCCGCCAAAAAGACGCTTACGACTCTTGACACTGATTCATGGAAATGCGATTCTCAGTCTGCTAAAACATCGAGAAGGGCTTCCACGACGGCAACGTTTGGGGGCCTTTTTCTTTTGCGGCTTAATCTCCATTCTTGGTTTCTGATTGCTTGAACTCCTCAAAAAGGATTTCAAGTCGCTCGGATAACCAATCGCCGAACGGTCTAGCCTTCTCGCTTCTGAAAGAGAAATCGACCCGTTTCGGCTTTTGACTCATCGTAATTGCAAATTCGCTATATCCCCACGACTTTGCCGTTGGTGTGGTTCGTTCCTTTTTGACCGGTTTGCCTTTGGCATTCGCCGCAGCGAAGACCCGATTGAAACGCTCGTCGCTATCTATTGAACCAAAATCTTCCGAAGTTACGATTTCGGAAATCGCAGTGGCCTTACGTTCGACCAGAAGGCTTAGTTCAAGCCAGCGTTCGCGCCCCACCCCGGGGGCTGATCCTATAACATTGATGAGTTCCGGCGAAATACGGGACGTTACGGAAATCATCTTGGAAACCGCTGCCGCATTAGCTGCAAGTGCTGAGGAGATTGTTTCACGGTCATATCCGAGAATCTCAAGATTTTTTGCGAAAAGAGCTTTCTCAATGAAGCTGAGATTTGCTCGAGCCGAATTTTCTTGCCCTTGCGCAATAATATGTGTTTTGTCGTCAAGTGCCTTTACAACTGCTCGAACATTGCGTCCGAGCTCGCGGGCGACCTTTACACGGCGATGACCAAAGACGATCATAAAGCGACCATCTACGCTTGGATGAGGACGAACGAGTATAGGGCTGTTCTGTCCGCGTTCCTGAATAGCTTGCAGAAGCTCCTGATATTCTTCACCATCAGTGCCAAGACGATCAGATACAAAAGAACTGTCTATAACATTTGGATCGAGGTCGACTACTTGCTCACCTTCAAGGAAAGCGTCAGCTTGACGTGCAAGCTCATTAACAGAACGGATCATGGATTTGGATGCGCCACCGATCCGATAATTGGACGTCACTGGCTCTTCGGTTGACTCCGTAAGTCCCGCGAGAAGATTTTTCCTAGCCATTTCAGTCTCCGTAATCGCTTATCTCACTGAATTTGCAATCATAAATGCTGGATTTGTCAGCAGACAAACTCATCTGCCCCAAGATTCGTGGATAAGGCCTTCAATTTCACCATTGACGGCATCTAATGATTCAATTGCACGTTCATAGGTCGAACGCGTCATCGCGCTTTTTTCGACCTCATAGAGAGTTTGCTTTGTGATCCCAGCATCCGAGACAGCGGTTGATTTGACCATCTGGTTCTTGAGGATAAACTCGCCAAACAATGTCTGCAAAAAAGCCACCATCTGAGCCTGTGGCTGATCTGTTGGCTCGTATCTTGTTACAAGGTAGCGATACCATTCCAGATTTACCTCTGCGCCAGCAGCGCGGATAGGCTCGAGAATATTGCCAAGCATCAGGAGGAACTGGCCCATCGACATCACATCCAGCATCTGGGGATGTATCGTGATGAGAACTGCAGTGGCTGACGTGAGCGCCGTTATGGTCAGATAGCCAAGCTGTGGAGGGCAATCAATGACGACGATGTCGTATTGGTCGTCAACTTCTTCGAGCGCTTTGGAGATGCGGGTGAAGAATGATTTACCAGCATTCGAATTGCGGTCACTCATTGCGAGCGGGGTATCATATTCAAATTCCTGCAATTCCAAATTTGCAGGCACGATGTCCAGTCCAGGAAAGTTGGTGTTCTGAATAATTTCAGAGAGCGGCTTTTGCTCTTCATCATATCGGATCGCGTCATAGATTGAAGGGACCTGATCCAACTCCGGTTGAAACCCGTGCAGTGACGAAAGTGAAGCTTGAGGATCGAGGTCGATTGCCAAGACGCGATGACCAGTAAGGGCCAGATGTTGAGCCAGATGGGCGGTAGTTGTAGTTTTCCCAGAGCCGCCCTTGAAGTTTACGACCGCTATGATCTGAAGATGTTCACCTGGCTTTCTGTGAGGGACGTACTTACGTGTTTCCGACCGACCGTTTTGATCAAGATACTGGCGAATGTCGTGCATCTGCTCTGCGGTGTACGAACGCCGACCAGACGGCGAAGTTTCAGGAGCGGGGCCTTTGCCTTCCAAATGAAGTTTCTTAAGATGGCTCTGACTTACCCCTATATATTGTGATGCTTCTGCAAGAGAGAATGAACGAAGCGTCTTCTTTCCAGAATCAGGGAAGTTCTGAACGCTGAGCAAATGCAACTTCTTCGAAATTTGATCCCCTTGATCGAGGATGTGTTTTTCGAATTTAAGCGTGGCTTTCGGCTTTTTGAGCGAGATCTCGTTCATTACCCATTGATTTCCATAAAAACGATTTTTAGCCAGAATGGCCAAACTAACCGTTATTATGTCCGATTCTTAGGGATGCGCAACAAATTTAAAGTTAATAGTAAGTTAACACCGTCGCAGGGTCTATAGCTCTTGCTCTTGTAGATTATCATATTGATTTAAAGCAATATTTTCCAACTTTTGTCAGCAGACAAAAATGCCGAGGTTGGTTTAATCTGGGAGCGGAACGTCACAAAGTTAAATGCAGACAGTCAAGAACGATCGTTTCGCCAAAGGCGTCGGAATGAATGCGTCCTATAACCTAATGCCACGGCCGTTGGCTGTGCGAGTTATGACGTCTCTCCGGAGTTGCCATAGGATGAAGTTCACTCAACAACGCCGCGATTGCGATGTGTGTTCCCGCGCGCTCCTGCAATAACGTGAATACGCAATTTCTATCCACCGATTTGCAAATAACAAATCATGCGTCTAAACACCGTACGCGCCCCTAGGAGGACGGGCCTGTGTTGTTTTAGAAGATGGATGGAAGAATAATGATTATTGTTTGGCGTGGATGGGGTTTTCTCTCCGTCTTTATTATCGGAGCGGTGACGGTTACCACTTTGCTCGGCACACTTTGGGTGACAGAAACCTTACAGTTGCCGGACTGGACAAAAGCTCTTGATTTTGCGCTCTCCTTAACCATGGCCGGTGTCGTCAACTGGATAGCTGGCCGATATCTCAACAAAGCGAGCAAATCCCGGTTTGTGCCCAACGGAAACACCGGTCGCTCATCTGGCGACAGCGCGGTCGGGCACGATCTGTTCTTAATAAAGATCGAGTACTGGTCAGTCCCGCTCATTGTTATAGCAGCCTGGCTTACGGCAGCTGCTTTCTTCGCCCGTTAGTCTGGGGTCATAAACGCGATTGGTTGCCTGCGTTTTCGACGCAGATACCGCATGACGGATTCAAACCAGTTATCAGACCCAGTCGAAACAATTCCAATTCCGAAAAAAAGGCTCGTTCACACATTAGTGTGACGTTAAAGTAGCATGACACCAATTATGAAATCGCTTCTAACTGCGTTATTCCTTTCTGCAGGAGTTTGCCTTGCAGGCTGCAATGATCAAAAGGATGAGCAATCAACGGCGGAGGTTGAACAGCCTTCAGCCCAGCAGCAGGAGATTGCGAAATACAATACCTATATTGACGCGGCAAACGGCAGCGCGTCTTTCGCAGCCAATCTCGCTGACCATCTGAAATATTATCAGGAGACGCTGGAAAAGGGCCGGGAGCTCAAAAACTATTCCGTCGAAAGTCCGTATAATATCAAACGTATGCGTGAGACTCTCGACAAGGCTTTGGCGTTGCCGGCGGAACTACCCGAGATCGACGAGGCTGCAAAAGCCCTTACTGCGGCGTTGAAAGAAGTTGAACCGTTGAATACGGAACTGGACAGCTACGCACAGGCGAATGGCTATCTCGCAGACAAGGGAAAAAAGGCCCGTGAAAAGGATGGCGATTACGTTGCCGCAATGGCGAAAGTCGCAGCCGCAGAAAAAGATTTCTATAACGGTATCAGCAAGCGAGATGAGGTGAACACCCGTGCTGCGTTCGAGCAGGCCCAGAAGGACTCTGTCGAATATTTTCGCGCAGGCATAATCCTTTATTCAAAGCAGACCGCGCGACTTGCCGATGAATTCTTCCAGTCGAAGGGTGAAGAAAAAACTGCACGGGCCTTTGGCGACAGTCTCAATCAGGTCAATAAAATGGCGGAAGGCTTTGATAAAAAGATCCGCGAAAGCAGGCCGGATGGTTGCACGAGCATGATGCGTTCGATCAACAGCGTCCTGGCACGCGGACGTAATGCCATTCAGCGTGCTGAGCGAGGCGATTACAAGGACCATGGGTTTAGCAGCCTTTCCGATCCGGTTGCCATGGATGTCCGCGCGTTCAATCAGGACTTCAACAATATGATCAACGACTTCAATCGCGATCGATGCTGAAACGGGGAGCCATTCAATGAATTTCCTTCATAGCTTTGGTTCCGCCATGTTGTTATCGCAGTTTGCCAGCCGTCAACTGGAGGGCCTGCATACGCTCATTGATCGGAAACGCATTCCGGTCGAGAAGTCTGATGATTTTTATCGACAGGCACTCGCTCTCGACAGGATTGTGGGCGAGGGGAGGTTCGGCCGCTGTTATCACCGATATTCTTTGACCAGAAAGGTCACGGTCGCAGCGGCGTCGATTATCATTGTTCCGGCGTTGGCTGTCTTTCTGTTGTCGAAAGTGCCGTCGTTTGGCGGGCCGATAAACGAAATGACGGCATTGCTCATGTCAGATTTCATGCGGTTCGTTTATATTGTGGGCACGGCAAGCGGAGTGCTGCTTCTGGTGCTGGCTGTAGGCCATTTCTATTCGCGCGCGCTTCTGAACAGGCTTTTGGGGCCGGAGCTCGCTCACCTGTGGCAATCAATTATTCGGAAATGGGCACCTGAACTTCAGCATCAAGCCGCTTTAAGCCGTGATGACCCCGACGAAATCGCAGCTTTGATCGTGAACTGCCAGCGTTGAGACCTAGGCGGTTTCGCTGCAAAACCGAAGACACGGTGTATTGATGTCTTGAAGTAATAAGACATCCGGAAACGGAAATTGAGGGGAGTAGTGGTGCCAACAGGAAGATCGATCTGTATTTAGGAATTGTTGAATCAAACAATTGATGAGGACAGTTATGAAAGCTTATTTTTTGGCCGCCGCACTCGTTGTTGCAGCAACTCCTTCTTTTGCCTGCACGGCCGAAGAAGCGACTGCAAAGGCCACCGAGGTCTCGCAGAAGATGCAGGAACTTGCAGCAAAGGACCCTCAAAAGGCTGCAACTGTCGCCCAAAAGATGTCGGCTGCTCAAACGCAAGCCGCGACTGATCTCGACGGTGCCTGCAAGGTCTATGACGATATGCTCGCTGAGCTGAATTAATTTTGATGCTTGATGGCAGCGCCTTATGGGTGCTGCCATCAACTTGTCCCCAGACAATCGCTGACGTCAGGTCTTGGTGTTTGCGCCTTCCGCGAGCCATTCTTGGCTGAAAGAGGCGAAGTCAGAGAGAAACCGTTCGGCAACCTGCCGGTTAGAAGGTATTTCGAGTATTTTCAAGATCTGTTCCGGCGCCTCGTTCATGACAGCAAGCCTGAAGAAAAGGCTCTCGTTGAAACCAGAGCTTACAGTCGAAAGCACTGTTCTGAGCGTTTTCAGCATATCGTCTCCACGACGTGACGCATGGACGAGTGCAATAGGCTTCGCGATCACCTGCTCTCCGGAAACAAGCCAGTCGATGGCATTTTTCAAGCCGCCTGGAATACTGCGGACATATTCGGGGCTTGATATGATCAGCCCGTCACTTTCTGAAACAGCTCGTTTGAAAAGCCGCACATTATCCGGCTCGTCGGAACCCTCGAGGTCGGGCGAAAAGACTGGCAAATCTCCGATGCCACCAAACACGTTGATTACGACATCCTTCGGAGCAATCGAGTGCATAGCTCTCAATAAAGCCGTGTTGGTGGACAGTCGGCGTGCGCTGCCTGAAATTGCAAGTATGTTCATGATCTAAAATGCCAATCTATCTGATCGTCGGATTTAACCTGTCCGCGGCTGCGTGGAAAGTCTGACAAAGCGCACATCCGGACTGGATGGAAAGCACCTCACGACAAACGGAGTATAGTCCAGTTCGACATTCGACATTATGCTGACAAGCAGATTTCCTGCAGGACAACGTGTTAATGAGGGCATGCATGCCAAAATCCGGTGTTTTCGTCGCCATGGCAGCCATCTTGGTTGTGAATATCAGCGTTGCTGAAGAGTTGGACCACAAGTCGATCGCAGCTGGCTCGGCTCTATGGGTTTCTAATAGCGGGGACGAGTCATCGACCGATGCGATGGTAGACATTGGTACCATGCGTCAAATAGGAGACGCGCTCGAGGTTATTATTCGCTGGCCTTACCTGCCGTCATCCTATGGTCCCGAAGTGGTGGAAAAGTTGCATATCATCTGTCGGGCAGATGGAGCGCTGTCATTCAGTGTTGAGGAAGGCCACGTTTCGCCGGAGGGACATTTCCAGTTCCAGAATATCTACGATCCGGCAATTCAGCGAGCGGAGGCTGAAAAGCGGGCCACGCAAATGGCGAAAATCAGCAATGGGGTGTCGTCCTATGGATCGGATCCGCGGAGCCTCGCGTGCTGGGCAGCTGCTCGCAAATGCGCCAACGAAGTTTTCACCTGGCCACCACCGCCGAACAAAACGCCACTCGAATATTCGGAACAAGCCCGTAAAATGAATGCAGATTATAACCAGATGTTTGTCCCAACCTGTAAATTGGATTGATCGGATTTGACGATGCTGCCAGGGGCGTCCGCTTATCGTCCTGAATGACTTTTCCTAGAGTTGTCCTTAAGATGGCAAAGGTTGGCGCAGACTCCGGATTTGATGCGACGGGGGAGACAGGAAGTCGACTGGAAAACCAAAACTTACGCTCAAGCGCTGATGGAAAGAGAAATGATGTGGAAGAAGACGGTTATCGTCAGTGCCATTATTTTCACGACTTCGATCCCTTGTAAGGCTGATCGATTGGTTTGTACTGAGTCAGAACATCTGCGCTACATGAAGATGGTCGGCAAGGTTGGTGAGATGGGGATCGACCTTAACCCTGTGGGGCAGGATCGTACGGCTTTCGAACGGTTGACCGCGGCATATGAAGCGATCAACCCGAAAGGACCGAACACCTCACTTTACGTCGCATATGTCCCCACCGGTCAGATTTACAGTCAGACATGTGCGAAAGAACGCTGCACAATGGAAGAAATGTCGGCACCAGAGCAGGCCTGTTTGATCGATCACATGAACCAATGTAGCTACGTCGCGCTTCACTTCCGGGGCGAAGATTTCTGTCTGCTCCGTTCGCCGCGAAATTAGATATTTGATCGATGCAGTTGAGGTTTTTTTAAAGGCACGATCGCTGACAAAGTTCTGTATGCGCCTCGCTTGTCTCGGAAATCCTGAACTTTGCGTCAAGTGCTAACTTTGATTACTCGGACGTTGCTCGCTGCGCTGTTTGAGATTGTGGTAAAAAGCCGAGCGTCGTCTGCACGGGACGACGGCCTTCAGAATCCAAGAGGGACGCGTGCAAACTGCTATCCACTTGCACCAGTACCAAATATTGGTACTATTGCTTAAACGTCAAGGAATGGGCGTATGTCACGAAATACATCAGTTACCCTCGGTGATCACTTCGCCAACTTTGTCGATTCACAGGTGAAAGGGGGGCGCTATGGATCTGCTAGTGATGTTGTGCGTGCAGGATTGCGACTTTTAGAAGAGCATGAAACGCGCGTTAGGTCTTTGCAGGAGACGCTGATTGCGGGCGAAAAGTCTGGTCAGTCAAAGCCCTTGGATCGTGAGGGCTTCCTGCAAAAAATGAAGACGAAGCATGTGCTTTGATGGTTATCAGCTTACTCCGCTTGCGGAGGCTGATCTCGAAGATATCTTGGTTTACGCCTTACACGAATGGTCAGTAGAGCAAGCAGACAGCTACATTAATGATGTGATTGATGCTTTTGAAGGATTAAGGGATGACAGCAAGCGTGGGCGGTTTGCAGACATTCGTCCTGGCTATCTCAAATATTCCGTCGGGTCACATGTAATCTATTTTCGAGAACATGAGAACACGCTGCTCGTTGTGCGTATTTTGCACGGGCGTGTGGACGTTGGACGGCACTTGTAACGGTGTGTGTGCCGCATTCTCGAAAGTTCGAATGACGGACGGATGTCGGCCACCATGATTGAAGGTGGTTGCTCGGAAGAATGATCCGTCAGCCTCTAGCGACGAATGAGGCCAAAACGATGGGCTTCATCCAATAGATGACGAACGGACGAAGGCTGCCATTTGCGCCCACCACGCGCTGGCCTCTCTCCCATCTGATCGAGCTGGGCCGCGATATCGCGAAGCGACAATCCGGGGTCGGCAATCGCAATTGCGGCGACCAGCTTCATCAGATGATCAGACGGGATGCGGCGAGGAGAACGGGCCAGAAGCTTCTTGTCGGCGATTTTTTCCCGAACCAGACGATGCACGGCGCGGCGCAATCGCTCGACCGTCCATCCATGACCGCGCCGATTGAGCACCTGTACGATATTCTCCCAGCTATGGACCGGGCGCATTTGTTGCACCAGAGGCAACCAGGTCTGCGCCGAGGTGATCAGTTCATCGAGATAGCGCTTGTCACGCGCTTGCGATACAGCCCGAATTGCTTCTGGTCTGCGTTCTCTCAAGCCGGGATTGCCGGGCAGCTTGCCGCGTGATTTTGCAGCCTTGATTCCCGCTTTGGTCCGTTCAGCGATCAGCGCGCGTTCGAGCTGTGCAACGGCGCCCAGCACCTGCAGAGAAAACATCCCCTCTGGGGTGGATGTGTCGATTGGATCTCGGATCGATCGAAAGTGAACGCCGCGTTGTTCGAGATCTTCGATAACCTGCAGAAGATGACTGACCGAGCGGGCGAGGCGGTCAAGCCGCACCACGACGAGCACGTCGCCTGCGACGAGTTCTGAAAGCAGCCGCGTCAGGACGGGGCGAGCGCGTGAAGCCCCGGAACCCTGCTCCTGAAAAATACGGTCACAGCCAGCAGCTCGTAACTCGTCCATCTGCGCATCATGGACCTGATCATCGGTCGAGACCCGCGCGTAACCGATGAGCCGAGCGCGACGGGGCGACGAACTGGTGGTCTGACGTTTTGACACGGCTGTTTCTCGGGCGTTTTGAAGTGGCTTTGTACAAATAAGGAATGCATGAGAAAATGTTAGGATGCAAGCGCGGATTAGTTCTGCATTGGAGCGCCATCAGCAGCCTTTTCAAAGGGAGACGGCTTACAAGGACATGAGGACACCTAAACGCGCATCAGTGGGCAATTATGACGGAAAAACTCGCAGGACACGGCGCCGTCGTATTCATGTTGTCAGTGGTATTCTCCGCTCATCCAGGCGGTGCCGCATCAAGCCCGCGTCGTCCGGTCGGGTTGCGGGGTGTCTACCCAATTAGATTCGAGCAGTTGCATGGCGATCCACGTCTCCGCCAGTCTGCTGTGTTCGGTCCGGTATGATTGCAAACCGGCCCGTTGTATGGACCCTGCTAGCCAGGGCAATGTCGGTCGCAGACCGCGAACTAGCACAAGCGTTGAACCCGGGCGAACAAGTGATCTACGTTGTTTCTGACGGTGAGGAAGCCTGTGGTGGGGATCCTTTCGCGGCTGCACGTCGGATCAACCAGGGAACCGCGCGGGCCATCGTCAACATCATTGGCTTCGGTTTGTCTCATAACGAAGCCACGAGCCTGCAGACAGTCGCTGGCGCCGGCACCTTTGTGAATCTGGAGACGAAGCGGGATTTTGATAAGACGGTGGCCGCAGTAAAAGAGTCAATTCGACTGGCGGGGAACGAGGTTCGCGCCAGCAATGCCATCAGCGCCAACGCAGTCACTACTGCGAGCGTGATTTCCAAAGCCAGTTTGTGCATCAGCAACATCATAAGCAGCGAAAGCAACCGGGTCAGCAATGATCTTTCTGCCCGTGCATTGCGTGGCAAGAACGATCCTCCTTCGCGTAAGTTCTGGACCGGCTCCAAGCGCGCCATATGGACCTACAGGCGCGTCTCACGGCATTCAAGAACCGGCTTGAAGCTTGATGAGCACGCGCTCGGTCTAAGGTTGATGGAGCGATGCAGAACGCAAAGTAGTCATTAGGGAAGATGCGGAGTTTCGACGGGCAGCGAGGGGCTTCTGACATGTGTAAATGGGCCAGTCAGTTTGAAGCTGCGAAAATGGTTGTCGCTTTGCCCTTAAAGGTGAGGTGAGCAACTCAACGGAATCAATGGCGATGCTTTGCCATTAAACATGGTATTTTTGCCCCTAAACTTGAGCTAGGGTTCACAGCGGCGTAGGCTGGCCGCTATGGATAGGGAAGGGACCACGCCGGTGCGATTGGTGCTGAAGTCGCGCGGAAAGCGGCCGTCTCGCGGCCAATTGTTCAGGAATATCTTTCTGACACGGGCAGCTTGGAAAGCGGCATTCATGATGCGGTCTGGGAGCTGGGCCTAAGCAGGGCGACGGTCATATCCAGCGAGGTTGAGGCACTCATCGAAGAGTATCCGCCGTAGAAATGATCTCAGCTCATTGGAAGCGAGGTTCCGTCGAATATTTTTTCACTCAGATTGGCTCCTCCGCTAGCATTAACGTCGGAACAAGCCAATGAGGCCGTAACGAATTGATTTGTCCAGTACGGGGTGATCCGTATGGATTATGTGCGCAGGCTCGGCCTTATCGCCACCGCCGATGTTGATCACGCTCACTCGGATTTACAAAGTTCCAACCGGAAAGCTCGGTGGTTCGGACGTCCTACCCGACAGACATGCCGTTTATGGCAGAAGGCGATGACGCTTGAACCAGAACTTGCGGCTGGCTGTGCTTTTGGATCATATTTGTCGCAGATTTGGAAATTTTGCGACAAGACTAGAAGCGACCGCACAGGGGATCTCAGAGCGTCGGGGTTAAAGACATGGATGAAAACGAATCTTCTCGTATGATTTTTGCGGAATTAATCTACCCGGGAAGCTATGCCGATTTCCATCCCGAACTGGTGGCCTTTGTCGCACAACACTTCACTCGGGTACGTTCGGGGCTCCAAGGAGATTAGCATATTTCGATTATGGATGATGGACAAGAAGTGATGATCGATACCTTCTCGGCGATGAAACACCAGATCAAATCGCGCACAGCAGGGCCACATGTTCAAATGGTTATCGATGTACTTCAACTTAAGTACCAGGTGCGGTTATACGACGAACCGGTATCTGAATTTGGCTGAAAATGTTGAGGTTGAAGCAACATATCTACCATCGCCGGTCGCTCATATGTTTGCTGGAACTCGTATCCACATGAAGGAGCAGCCCTCAGACCGCCTGATTGATCACCGGATCCGCAATCGGACCATAAATGTTGTCTCGACACTGCCCGATGGTGATGACGGTGGGTCACCGGTGGCTTTATTGGCCGCTTTTGGTCTCACAACAGCCGCGACGCCCGTCCGCTGCGCCGTTTGGCGTCGTTGTAATAATCGGATGCCTGCTGCACGGAGCGATGACGCGATTGTTCCATGGCTTCGGGCAATGGAATGCCACGATTGGCCGCTTCGGTGAGATAGCCGGAGCGCAGGCCGTGGGCGGAGAATTCTGTGGCATCAAGGCCCGCCATTTGGGCGCGCTGCTTGACGATCCGGTTGACGGCGCTTGGTTCGAGCGCTCGCGCGGACACATTGCCCCAGCGATCGACTTTTCGAAACACGCTGCCCTTGTCGATCCTGGCTGCTTTCAGCCAGTGGGTGAGGGCTTCGACGGGGCGGCCGGTCAGATAGACAGTTTCATCGTGACCGGCCCCACTGGTTTTGGTGCGACCGAGATGGATGCCGAGCGAGGGGAGGGGAAGGCCGTCTTCATCGGTGACAGGTACCTGTTTGACAAGCTGTTCTACTCGCAAGCCAGCGACTTCGCTGCGACGGCGCCCGCCTGAGGCAAAGGCTACCATCAGGATAGCCCGATCCCGCAATGCGGTTAGATCCTCGCCGGAACAGGTTGCCAGCAGCTTGCCCAGAATATCGCCGGTAATCGCATTGGCACTCTTGCGGCTACGCGGCCGGTTCAGGGCGCGCACGGCAAGCCGGATTGCCGATTTGACAAACGGCGATGAAAACGCACCCTCCAGACCGCGCCAGCGGGTGAGCGTCGACCAATTGGCGAGACGCCGACGGACGGTTGCGGGCGCATGCGGTCCCGACACGCGCAAGAAGCCTTGTCGGCGCAATTCCTCTTCCACGTCGGCCGGCATGCCGTGATCAGGTTCGATCTCGCGTTGCTGCGGCCGCCACAAATGATGCGCCACGAATTTCAGGAGCAGGGCTTCCGGCGCCGGAAAGGGGAGGGGATTGCCGGTCGCAGCCATCGACCAGGCTTCGAGATAGGCCAGATCCGAGGTCAACGCGCGCAGCGTGTTTTCGCCCATGCCTTCATTGACCAGATGGCGCAGCGTTTCGACATCCTGATCGGTCAGAACCTCGGCCAGCATGTCGCGGCGGTTCATCGGCAAAACGGCAGCAATCGTGTCGAGTGCTTCAGCGCGTAATATTGTCCTTGATCGATCACTCTCAGTGATCATGGGCAAGCGGGCCCAAAACAATCGCTCCTTCCGCACGGGCGGCGCCCGCAAGTTTACGATCCAGTGTCGCCAGCGGCAGGCTTTCTGTCAGGGCGAGCGCCAGATAAGCGGCATCGTAAGCACTAAGCTGGTGGCGTCGCGCGACCCGAATAACTTCTGAATCCTCACTGCGCGTTACAAGACGCAGCGGCAGGGCGCGAAAACGCGTCAGGGCTGTGTAGACCATGTCCTCAGCGATACGACCGCGCTTTTCAGCGCTCAGCAGAATGCTGCGGATTTCATGCTGCAGAAGTTCCGGCGCAACGGCGTCTTCATCGGCCAGTCGGTTCACCATCTCGCTGGCGAATGGATGATCTTCATCAGGCAGCAGCCAGGCACCGGCAACTGAGGCGTCGACAATAAATGCCATATCAACGGCGCCCTTCTTCAATCCACGCGCGGATTTCATCCTGGGTGACAGGTTGCGCCTGGGCCCGGAAAGCCCGTACGGCTTCAATCGCGGCCAGGCGCTGACGCCGTTCATCAAGCGCAACGAGGCGCGCAATGGGTGTGTTGCCACGCGAAATGATCACCTCTTCACCCGCTTCAACCCGCGCCAGCAAGTCTGAAAGATGCGTTTTGGCTTCGGCTACTTTCACGGTTACAGTCATGGCCAGATCCTCCGGCTGTTAATCAGGTGGCAGTGCCAACATTTATCGTTTCTTCAGCGCTGTTGTAGCGCCTTTCTGCAG
>Ga0182737_1000390_pt1 | contig 64241 bp, 51 predicted proteins | sample eDN5th30CBELigOP_FD_128878 | JGI IMG/M metagenome (GOLD analysis project Ga0182737, IMG submission 128878) | Enriched Organic Plus compost microbial communities from Emeryville, California, USA - eDNA 5th pass 30_C BE-Lig OP (version 2) (version 2) ...
GCGGACTCATAAGGAGCTTGTCCAGATACGGATTGCCGTGAGGTTTATCGCATCGAGACAGTTTCTGGCGGTCGGTCATATCGGGTGGCGACGCCACGCATCTGCTTGATACGATTGAAAAGGCGCTCGACAGCGTTGCGCTGGCGGTAGAGCTATGGGCTGAAGGCAAACTCTGTTGCGGGCGATCCGCGGCGGGATATTGGGAAAAGCGCCGCAGCTTGCGGCCCCTGTCTGGGTGGCGTCAGTATCATACGCCTTGTCAGGGAGCAGGCTGGTCCCGCTGCGCAGGAAGAGGCGCCTGAGCCGCTGGGGCGCCACCCGCCTGGCCCGTAGTGAGGATCATCCGGATCGCCTGTCCCCGGCATCGACGCCAGCATGGATTCTGGTGGTCAGGGGGGGGCTTGAGCCGCGCCCCTGTCAATAACGCAACCTTATGAGGCTACGTCCTGGGGCGGTGACGCGGGCGGGGGTGGGGAAGGCGCAGCGTCTGCCTGGGGAGGGGCTGGCGGTGGCGGCGCTGGAGCGGGGGCAGGGGCGGGGGTGGGGATGTCCGCCGCGCCGGCGGATGGCGGGGTCGCCATGATGACCGGTTTGGGCGCCGTCACGATGCCGTTGTCCCGGAAGGCCTGCTGCACCAGGGCGTAAACTTTCTTGCGAATGGTGAACTGCTTGCCGGCGCGCGCCTTGAATTTGCCGCGCACCAGCAGGGTGCCATCCTCCACGCCAAAAATGCCCTGGCTCTTGAAGGTTTCCAGCAGGTCGCCCTCAAACTCCGGATCGGCGGCCAGCTCCGCGCCGATCTGTTTGAACAGCTTGCGCACTTTCTCCACGTCGGTGTCGAATGACACGCGGAAGAGCAGTTTGACGATGACCCAGTCGCGGCTGAAGTTCTGGATCTTGCCGATCTGGCCGTAGGGAACCGTCGCGACCGCGCCGCGGGGGTGCCGCAGGCTGACGGACCGTATCGAAATGCGCTCTACGGCGCCCTTGGCGCCGGACGTCTCGATGTATTCGCCCATGCGAAAGGCGTCGTCGATGAGAAAGAACAGCCCCGAGACAATGTCCTTGACCAGGGTTTGGGAACCAAAACTGATCGCCAGGCCAAAAACGCTCAGGCCGGTAATCACCGGCCACACATTCATGCCGAGCAGGAGCATGATGGTGAGTGACGCGATCAGCACGATCAACGAACGCGCCGTGCCCGCGATGAGCGGAAACAGCGTTTCCAGGCGGGTGCGGGGCGCATGTGGCTCTTCGTTGGTCGCCGCGTTTTCATGCCCCCGGCGCGCCAGGCGCTCGAAACAGATGCTGATCGCGTTCCATCCCCAGGCGGCGACCAGGGCGACGATCGCCACGGAGATTGAGCGCCACTCCGCCTCGCCAGAATGGACCCCGAGCGCCGCCAGTGCGGGAAACGCCCACTGGTAGCCGATGGTGATCAGCACCAGAAGGATGAAGGCGAAGCGGCTGGTGCGATAGAGGGAGGCGAGGGGAATGCGGTCCTGGGCGGTTTGCTCGCGCGTGCGCGCCCACTCCGCCAGGGTGACGTCGATGTGCGGCGTCAGCAGCAGTAACAGCAGGGTCAGCAACAGTGGCAAACCCGGCAGCGGATGTTGCACGGTGATGGAGATCTGTAGCGCGGCGAATGTCGCCAGGGTCGCCACGGCGGCGACAATCGGCCAGATCGCCGCGAAGCGCAGGCGGGTGATCGTGCGCGGCGGCGGGCCCGCCACCGCCGACATCACTGGCTGGCGATAGTAAATGTAGGCGAAAATGGTAAGCGCCATGACCGGCAGACTGACCAGCGCCGATGAGGTGAGGTCCAGAAGGCCGGGACTGGCGCGCAAGCCGCGCAGGGTCGACGTGGCCGCCAGCCCCAGCACGCCCCACATGAACGCCGCGCTGACCAGCTCGCTGAAACTGCGCAACCGTTGGCGCGCCGCCCGGGGGGCCCAGCCCGCCGCCATGATGCTGATGAAGACATGGCGGCCTGACAGGGCGACAAGTCCCGCGCCGCTCCACAGGATCATCAGGCGACGCGTCGCCGGTTCATTCGACAGCAGGCGGCTGGCGACAAGGATCGCCGCCACGGCGAGAAGGAATGCGCAGATCGTCCGCAGCAGCCGGCCAAAGCGCGCGCCGCGCCGCGCCACGATCTCGCGCGCGGCCCACAGCGCCACAACGCCGCCCGCCAGCGAGAGCGCGGCGATCAACATCACCATGCCGGCGCTGCGCCCGTCGGCGTGCATGGCGCCGATCAGCGCGGCCCAATCTTCCTGAAACTGGGATACGTTACTGACGCGCCGGATGACGCCTTCATGAATGACCGTGGCGATCCGGTTCGCGCCCTCGGCGATCAGGTTGGCTTCATCGCCCAGGTTTTCCGCTGGATTGTTTTGCGCCACGCCTGCTGCTCCCCAATGGCCCTTGTGCGTTTGTTTTGAAGGGTGAGGCGATGTTTATCAAGCGGTCGCGGCTGGTCGCAGCGAAGCCGCCGCCAGCCGGCAGGCGCGGGCTTTGTCGCCCAGGCCATGAGGGTTGGCGCGCGCGCCAGCATGCGGGCCGGGCAGCGGCCAGCGTACGTATGATCATGGCACGGTTGGGGAAGGTGGGCAAATCGTATCAATGCAAACAGCGTGCTCTGGCTGGAGCATTGGCGCGGTCCTGGCGCGCCGCCATGGCCGTGTTCGCAATATAATGCGCGTGCGCCGCGCGCTTGCTCCGGCGGGTGATTTGCCGTTATCTCGGAGCCATCGAAAACAGACGGACTGGCGTGTTGAATTTTCTGAATATCAGAACCGATTGGCCGTGGCTGGATACGGTTATATTTTTCATCCTTCTCATATTGCTGGCGGTCATCTCCCGCTTCGTCGTCAAGGGGCTGCTGCTGCGCGGCTATGACCGGCTGGTGGCGCGCACGGCCTGGGGGCGTGATCCGGAGTTGCGGCGGCATCGGGTGATGGAAAGCCTGACGCTGGCCGCGCCCGCGCTGGTCATGTCGGCGGGCGTTGGTCTTGCCCCGCACACGCCGGAGGCGTTCATCGCCATTACGCGCAATGTCGCCAATGCGGTGGTGGTGCTGGCCCTGGCCCTGGCGGCCGCGGCGGCGCTTGACCTGGCGAATGTGCTGTATCACCGGCGCCCCGGGGCGCAGAAACGGCCGGTGAAAGGCTACTTCCAGATCCTGAAGATCGCGCTTTACGTGCTTGCGGCGCTGTTGATGATCGCCACGATCATCGACCGTTCGCCGGTCATCCTGCTGTCGGGCCTCGGCGCCATGGCTGCGGTGCTGATTCTGGTGTTTCAGGACACCCTGCTGTCGCTGGTGGCGGGCATCCAGATATCATCCACCGACATGGTGCGGGTCGGCGACTGGATCGAGGTTCCTGGTGAGGGAGCGGATGGCGATGTGATCGAAATCGCCCTGCATACGGTCAAGGTGCAGAACTGGGACAAGACCATCACCACGGTGCCAATCCGCAAGCTGGTGACCGGAGCATTCAAAAACTGGCGCGGCATGCGCGAGGCGGGTGGGCGTCGCATCAAGCGCGCCCTCAGTCTCGACCAGACCAGCATCCGTTTTCTCGATGCGGATGACGTGGAGCGTCTGGGCGCCCTGCGCCTGTTGCGCGATCACCTGGCCCGCAAGCAGCAGGACATCCTGCAATGGAACGGACAGCTCGGCCCCGGGGAGGCGATTCCGGCCAACCGCCGGCGCCTCACCAATATCGGCGCGTTCCGCGCCTATGTGGAGGCCTACCTGCGCACCCATCCGCGATTGCGCCAGGATCTGACGATCATGGCGCGGCAGTTGCCGCCCGGGCCGGACGGGCTGCCCATGGAAGTGTACTGCTTCACCGATACGGTGGTGTGGACGGAATACGAAGGCATCCAGGCGGACATCTTCGATCACCTCTTCGCCATTTTGCCGGAGTTCGGCCTGCGGGTCTTCCAGGGACCGGCGGGCGCTGATCTGCGCGCCATGGCCGCGTTCGCAGGGGCCGGGCGTCCAGGCGCGGCTGAACGCAGGCGCGACATGACATCCGGCGTGGCCGTCGCCGGCCCGGGCGCGCGGTAAGCCGCGCACATCTGGCGGCGCATCGGGCCGGAGGCGCTTAAAACCGTGAGGCTCCGTCCTGGTCGCGGCTGCGGAACAGGAACATCACGATGAAGCCGCCGGCCAGACCAGTGATGGAGGCTGGCGCCGTAAGGGCTGTCGCGACTGCCGCGCCCGCCGGCGCCCCGGCGATTCCCGAGATGCTGGCGGCGAGCCGCGCGCCGCCGTCGGTCACGATGGCGTCGAGCGCGCCCCGCAGCGTCGCCGGGGCCCACGCGTTATTGGCCAGATAGCGCGTCACGTCGATCACCAGCGCGACAAAGCCGCCGGCAACCGCGAGAAAGCCCAGGAATCTCAGGATCGCGCGCATGTTCCTCTCTACCGTTGCCGTACCGGCATGCTCCCCGCGAAACGCCGGCGCCGGCAAGACAGTCGACGCCGCGGGGCGTGAAAAACCGCCGGTCGATCCACCGGCATTTTCAGACAGGCGCCCGCATCGACATACGCCGGATCAGGGAGGCGGGGCAAATGTCCGGCCGCAGGCGCGGCTTCCTCACGGCCTTCCTTTTTACCGCTTTCCTTTTTACCGCTTTCCTGGCGACAGCGTCGCCGCGGCAAGGATGGCCTTATCGCGCCCGGAGCGCTACATCCTCTGGCGCACAGGGTAAACGGGCGGGCGGAAGCCGCGTCAAGCAGGGGTTAGGGTAAGGATGGCCTGGTCGCCGCAGCAGGAAGACGCTCTCAACGCCGTGGCGCGCTGGCTGAAAAAGGGCTCGCCGCAGGTGTTCCGGCTGTTCGGCTACGCCGGCACGGGCAAAACAACGCTTGCCCGCCACATCGCGGAAGGCGTTGACGGCGAGGTGGCGTTTGGCGCGTTCACCGGCAAGGCGGCCCTGGTCATGCGCTCGAAGGGCTGCACGGACGCCGCCACCATCCACTCCATGATCTACCGCTCGCGCGGGGTGGAGGAGGAGGCGCCCACCTTCGTCATCAATCACAGCGGCAACGCCTCCAAGGCCAGCCTCATCATCATCGATGAATGCTCGATGGTTGATGAGGAGCTGGGCCGCGATCTCGAATCGTTCAACACGCCGATCCTGGTGCTGGGCGATCCGGCCCAGTTGCCGCCGGTGAAGGGCGGCGGCTATTTCACCGCCGACGCGCCCGACGTGATGCTGACCGAGGTGCACCGCCAGGCCAAGGATGACCCGATCGTCCGCCTGTCGATGATCGCCCGCGAAGGCGGCGACATCGCCCTGGGAGACTATGGCGAAACCCGCGTCATTTCCCGGCGCGACATCGACGCGGAGGCCATTCTGGCGGCCGACCAGGTGCTGGTGGGCATGAACCGCACCCGCCGGCTTTACAACGGCCGCATCCGTGAACTGCTGGGCTATCGCGATCCGATGCCCGGCGTCGGCGAAAAGCTGGTCTGCCTGCGGAACGACCGGGCGAAGGGCCTGCTCAATGGCGGGGTTTTCCGGGTGCGCAGCAATCGCGGCGAATCGAAGGGCCTGGTGCAGCTCACCGTGCAGCCGGATGAGGACATTGGCGGCCGCTCGGCCAAGGTGAAGGTGCTGCGCGCGTTCTTCGAGGGCAGTGAGGAAACGCTGCCCTGGGAAATCCGCCGCCGTTCGGATGAGTTCGACTACGGCTATGCCCTCACGGTGCATAAATCCCAGGGCTCGCAATGGGACAATGTGGTGCTGTTCGATGAAAGCCGCGCCTTTCGCGAACACCGCCACCGCTGGCTCTACACCGCCATCACCCGCGCCGCCCGCAAGTTGACGATGGTGGTGTGAGTCCAGAGTCTGGCAGACTGGCGGATTGACCCAGCCCATGGGGCGTCGTGGGCTGCGGATGCCATCCGCGTCGTCGCATCCCGGTATTGATCAGGCCATAGTATGTGCCGATGAGATCCGCCGCGCGGCGCCTGGGACAGTCGGGCGCCATGATAAGGCCCCTCAGCGACAGGCGGCTCAGGAGGTGGCAAAATTCCTGAACAGCAGGTCGATCTCAGAGACGTCTTTGCTGTTCTGCGATTCGAAGACAGTCGCAGTAACGTTGGTGCAGGATGCCTTGTTCGCATTCGCTACCGTCAATATCCCGTGCGTATGATTTTCCGATATGGCGAAATCGGCGCCGCCCGCCCACCAGGGACTTCGGGTTCCATCAGCGCCTTGGCCGACATAAAAGGTGCTATTTCCCGTAACCTTGCCGTTGTACCCAAGCACTGCCACCTGGAGGCCAAAATAGAAGTACATGCCGCTCGGCTCGGATGACGTCCATGGCTGGAAAATGTGGTCCCAGCCACCGCAGGCGTTATAAAAATTAGCTTTTGTTGTAGGGGAGGACTCAATGTTTTGCCCTCCGTCGGTATCCATATACCATGTAGAAATGCCTCCCTCCGTAGTGGGTTCAGTAAGCTTTGCGTTGGTGTAATATCCATAGGGGACGGCGTTTGGGGGTGGAGGTGGTAGAATGCTCAGGGTGATCATGGAGGATGTCTTAAATTCAATTGCTCGCCCATATGCATGCTCCTGTTAGTTTACGAATACAATGCATCGATATTGGAGAGCCCGGAGCTTTTTCATGGGGCGGCCGACCTGTGGCGGTGGGTGATGCTCCAGCCATATGTATTATTCAGCTGACGGTTGGCTCTGAGACCGAGAGCTGTTTGATGTTTCGCGTCACAATATAGGAATTAATTAGTATTGTTTAAAAAATTATAGATTGATCATCCCGTTTTCATGTTTTGCGCAAATAATTATTGAAAAAACGTCAAGTATGGTAAAGCCAAGCGGTTGCAGTTAAACTACCTGGCGCGGCTCGGGCGTCGTGAAGAGCTTCTGGTTTTTCAAAGATGATGCACGGCCATTCCCATACGGGCGGAATTTCGCGGAATTGTATTGGCTTCGGCGCGCGAACTGCCCGACTATGGCGCCGCCACAACTCAGGAGGTGATTTATTGGACAGAAAGTCAATTTCTCCGACGTTTCCGCCAGAGGTGGCCTTAATCCTTTTGACATTCGTGCTATAGGCGTCCGAGAAGCGCCAATGTTCTGCTCATGCGGTCGGTCGATGCGGAGAAACGGCAGCCCGAGACGACTGACTTGCAGGAAATATCCGCGCTGCAGTCCTCATCGCTGCAACCATAATATATTGGTGTGAACTGATTTTTACCGGATGCTTCCACCCGGTAGTCCTGCTCCTCCTCACGGGGCGGGGCCGCGCGTCGGAGCGGCATAATGCAGCATCCGCGTTGTCCTTGTCCCGGAGCGCGTAGGGCGGCGGCGTATGCGCTGTCATCGTCCAGCTTATGGCGAGCTACCCGCCACCCAATAGCAGCCCTGATTTAAGGGGGCGTGCAATAGTATCCTTGGGAATCCATAAAGATGTCCGACACGGAGCCGAAAATTTCGAACACAGCGGAGTCGACCGCGGTGCAGGTTGCTTGGTTGGCGACTGGGAAGTATGCGGCGAAATTCTCCACAACGGTGAAGTCGGAATTGCCGACCCACCATGGATATCGGATGTCAGACTTGCCTTGCCCCATATAAATGGTAGTGCTGCCGGCGAATAAATTGTCGGAACGGGATACGGTATACTTGAGCCCAAAGAAAAAATACATGCTATCCGGTGACCCATCAAGGGTGTATGGCGAAAAAATATGCTGCTGCCCCCCCCCCGCAGTAATTGATAAAATTTGTTTTGGTTTCGGGGCTGGAGTCGCTGCTCCAGTCTTTGGCGATATTCCAATCAAGGAGGTCGCCGTCCGGCCACGGGCCGGTGAGCGTCGGTGTGACAATCCCGTTCCATTTGCCATCAGTAGTGTCGGGTAAATCTATCAGCGATAGATTTACCAGTTTAGATGTCGTAATTTTACAGTTTTGCGTGGCCATGTATATAGTTCCATTAAAAAATTGGCTATGAATCATTAAATATATTATGCCAGCAATAGACTTGCGCTGCCGCCTCGCGCAAGCCTATTGCTGGCCTTGACACAGGTATTCATCTGGTGGCGACGCCAAGGGGCGCTATGCGGTTTGAGCTATTCTGGCAGACGCGTAGATATGATCCTGCGTTTGTAATAAAGTAATAGAAGACAGATTGTTCCTGTGTCACCATGCTTCTCCCCGGTTTTGGGTGGTGCGCCAACTCCGGCTGTCGCCGCCTCGCCATCGGCCGGTCTGATCTGGCGATGACGGGCCTGCGTCAGGGGGAGGCGCCTCCGCCGCATGTCCCTTGTCCTGCTGCCCTGATGTGTCAACTATTCGGGTTTGGGGCCGGATGTCAGGACCTGACGTGCGGAGCGGGAAGTTGGTGTCGTAAACGTCAGGACAGTTCCGCGACATGAAATTCACCGCCGAGGGATATCAGGATGTTACGTAACGGTTTAGCAGAAAGTCTATTTCATGGACGTCGTTTCGGTTCTGGGATTTGAACGTGATCGCCTGGGCGTTGGAACAGGGCGTAGGCGTTTTGACTGTCAGGATTCCGATTGTACTGCCTTCCACGGTGATGTCGGCGCCGCCCGCCCACCAGGGGTTTCGGGTGCCGTCCCAGCCCTGCCCGATATAGATGGTGCTGTAGCCTGGCGTAAGTCCTGGTGCATTTACGGTGACATGCACGGCAAAGAAGAAGTACATTTGGCCTGGTCTGGTGGAAGTATATGGCGCGAAAATGTGGTCCCAGCCCCCGCAGGCGGTGACAAACGAGTCTTTTATTGCGCTTGTCAGGTCTTCGTCGGAGCTCTGTTCAATGATCCACCCAACAATGTTGGGATCACTAGTCGTCGTTGGGCCGCTAATGGTTGGTTGCCCCGTGCCGCCGGATTGTACGATTGAGTTCGGCACGATGGCAAGTGTAATAAATTTGGATGTCTGCAGGAATAATTGTTCTATTCCCCCGGAACGCTTGGTCGGTGGCATATGAATCTCCTCTTATTTCTCAGGAAGAATACAATGGTCGCTCGTTGTTGGGGCGGGTTTCGCAGAACTGTTGGCCTATGGTGTAGTTCGCGCGTCGGCCGCATAACCGTGCCACTGCCGGGTTCAGCAATGACACAGGATGTGAGGTCTTTATTGACCAGCAGGTCAATTGGCTGGGCGTGCCACTGAATGCGCATTCTGCCTCGACTGGCGGTGTATCGTCGCATGCTCGCGGGGCGTCAATATTCCAGTTACAATGTTAGGTGCAGGTGGAGTGCTCGCACTGCGCGCTCGCTCCATGAGGTCGGTGATAGGCCGAGCTTCGGAATCGTGAGTTGAATTGCGGAAATTATTAGAATTACATAAGAAGAAAATGATATTATGTCGCATGTTACGAAATTTTGTTTAATTATTTCTTTGTAAATAGTTTGTGGGAAAAATAGAACAAATATTCACATTCTATGGTGTCGTCCGCATTATACAGCGAGAATTTGCGATAATTCTCCGACATGCTGTCCGGGTTTCACCGCTCCTCCAACCCGCCCGCCAGGGCCAGCGCCTGGGCGCGCGCTGCTGTCAGCAGCTCGTCGGACAGGGCGGGGTTGGCGGCCGCGACGCTGCGCGCCAGCGACAGGCCGCCGGCCAGCGTGGCCAGCAGCACGATGGCGCGGGAGCGGGCTCCCGGGTCCGCCGCCGGTTGCCCGTCGCCCGCTGCTTCACCGGCGGCGCGGCTGGCGAAGGCTAGGGCAAGATCAGAGAGGTAGCGCTCCAGCCCCTCCGCATAGGCGCGCCGCACCTCGACGTCCTCGCGCGAGACATCGGCGCCAAAGGCCACCATGGGGCAGGAGGCGCCGCTGGCGTCGCGTGCTTTTGGGGACAGGTAGTGCGTGATGTAGTCGGCCAGCGCCGCGCGTCGCCGCTCCGCGTCAGCGCCTTCGCCGATGTGCGCCAGCCGCGCGACCGCCAGGTCGAAATTGTGGGTGAGGGCGGAAGCCTGGAGATCTGTCTTGGAAGCAAAATGATTGTAAAAGCCGCCATGGGTCATGCCAGCGGCGCGCATCAGCTCCGCCACGCTGGGGCCATCGAGGCCCCGCTCCCGGAACAGTCGCGAAGCCTGGGCCACCACTTCCGCCCTGTTCGCCTCCGCTTTCTTCCTGCTGATCCGCATGATGAAAGCCTGCCTCCATAATATGCCGGCGGCGCGCCGGAATGGCCGCCGCGGACGGATCAGATCCAGCCATCGCCATACACCAAGCACGATATAGCGCGCACGGCTTGCCCAAGGGGCGCCAGTACTTTTCAGACGCTGCCAGCGCACTCCAGGTCGCCGCCAGCATCTTCCCACGTCGCCGGCGCCCTTGGCGCGCCCGCATGACCACATTCTGACCCCCAGTTGTTCGGGGGTCGCGCCGGCCCGGGCGTCGCGGACAGGATTGCGCCAGCGCTGTTCGCTACGGGCTATGAAAGAAACGCGGCAAGCCCCCTTGACGTTTGATGATGCCTGTCATCATTAATTGATGACGATCATCATCATAATGGCTGCTGTTCCGCGTGTCGAGCGGGTCGCAGCTCCGGCCCCGGGCCGCAGGCGGGAGTGAACATCATGCTGGCGCAGACCATGGCCGACGCTCTGGCGCGGCGCGGGCTTCACTACGGCTGGATCGTGGTGGCGGTCACCTTCCTTACCAGTCTCAGCATCGCCGGCACGGTTGGTCTTGGCGGCGTGTTCATTACGCCGGTGGCGCAGGAGTTCGGCTGGAACGCCGCCGACATGTCCAGCGTCTTCGCCATACGCCTGCTGCTGTTTGGTCTGATGGCCCCGTTCGCGGCCGCCTTCATGGAGCGCTATGGCGTGCGCAATGTGATTGTGCTGGCGCTGGTTCTGGTGACCGGCGGCATGGCGGCCGGCGTCATGGCGGCGAGCTTGTGGCAGTTCGTGCTGCTGTGGGGCGTGATCGTTGGCCTCGGCACGGGGCTCACCGCGATGGTGCTGGGAGCCACGGTGGCGAGCCGCTGGTTCGATGAGCGCCGGGGGCTGGTGCTCGGCCTGCTGACGGCGGCGGTGGCCACCGGCCAGCTCGCCTTCCTGCCCCTGGCCGCATGGCTGACGGAGCATTTTGGCTGGCGCGTGGCGCTGGTCCCCACCATGGCGTCCCTCGGGCTGGCCGCTGTCCTCGTGCTGCTGTTCATGCAGGACAGGCCTGCCGATGTGGGCCAGCGCGCTTTTGGCGCCGCGCCGCCCCGTCCGGGTGAAACGCCAGCCCCACCACCGGCCCGCGCCGGCAATGTCGGCGCCGCTGTGCTGCGGGCGTTCGGTATTCTGGCTGAGAGCGCCCGCAGCCTGCCGTTCTGGGTCTTGTTTGGCACGTTCTTTATCTGTGGTCTCAGCACCGCCGGCCTGGTGCAGACCCATTTCATTTCGCTGTGCGGCGATTTCGGCATGCCCCAGGTGGACGCCGCCGCCACCCTGGCGATGATGGGCGCCTTCGATTTCGTCGGCACCATTCTCTCCGGCTGGCTGTCCGACCGTTACAACAACCGCAGCCTGCTGTTCTGGTATTACGGCCTGCGCGGCCTGTCGCTGCTGTGGTTGCCGCAGAGCGCCTTCACCTTCTATGGCCTGTCGCTGTTCGCCATGTTCTATGGCCTCGATTGGGTGGCGACGGTTCCGCCGACCGTCAAGCTGGCCGGCCGCTATTTCGGCGCTGAAAAGGCCCCGCTGGTGTTCGGCTGGATCTTCGCCGGCCACCAGATAGGCTCGGCCGCGGCCGCCTGGGGCGGCGGCCTGTCGCGCGCGCTGCTCGCCAGCTATCTGCCGGCCTTCTATATCGCCGGCGCCCTGTGCCTGGTGGCCGCCGCTTCGGTGTTCCTGCTGCGGGACAGGCGGGCGCCGGCAGGGGAGCCTGCGCCGGCCTGAGGATCACGGCCCGCCCGCTCTGGCGGCCGGTCGGGGCGGGGGGGTATATCTAGCGTCAAACGGCAAGGTCGAGCCAGCTGTCGTGGGATGTCGGGATGTCAGTCATTGCATCGCCCCGTTCGTGGCTGTCCGGGGCCCTTATGCGCTCCTTATGTTACGAGGCGCTGCGATGAGCCGCGAGCGTTGGCGCGGCCAGCTGACCTGATGCGCGGCTTGCGCCCTCCGCCAGGGCCCAATCCCGTATTCGCGCCACATGCGTCGCCGGCTTCCTGTTGCGCGTGGCGAGGCCTGTCCGGCGCCGTTCAGCGCCTCCGGAATCAGGCGCCGTCCGCGTCCGGTCCCATGGCCAGGCCGGCGCGCAGTCGCTCCATGTCGAGCGCGCCTTCCCATTTCGCCACGACGAGGTTGGCGACCGCATTGCCGGCGAAGCTGGTGAGCGCGCGGCATTCGCTCATGAAGCGGTCGATGCCGACGATGATGGCCAACGCCGCGACGGGAATGTCCGGTATGACGGAGAGAGTCGCGGCAAGGGTGACAAAGCCTGAGCCGGTCACGCCTGTCGCCCCCTTTGACGTCAGCATCGCCACGCCAATGATCATCAGCTGTTGGCCGAGGCCAAGGTGAATATTGGTCGCCTGGGAGAGAAAAATGACGGCGAGGGTGATGTAGATGCAGGTGCCATCCATATTGAAGCTGTAGCCCGTCGGCGTCACCAGGGCGACGACGCGCTGCTCCGCTCCAAGCTTCTGCATCTTGCGCATCAGGTGTGGCAGCACCGGCTCAACCGAGGAGGCGCCGAGCACAATCAGAAACTCGGTGCGCAGATAAGCGACGAGACGGAAAATGGAAAAGCCGCACAGCCGGCAAACCACGCCGAGGATCACGAACACAAACACGGCTGCGGTCAGGTAAAATGCGCCGATCAGCCAGGCCAGACTTCCAAGCGCGCCGATCCCGTATTTGCCGATGGTGAAGGCCATGCCGCCGAAGGCGCCCAGCGGCGCAAGGCAGGTGATCATGCCGACAAGCCTGAAGAACAGCGCGCTGGCGACCTCGGCCGCCTTCTGGATGTGAGCGCCGGTTTCGCCAAGCGACAGGCACGCCACGCTTGCGAGAGAGGCGATCAACAGGGTCTGTAACGGATCGCCGCCGCTGAGCGCGCCCACGAAGCTGTGCGGGATGGCGCGAAGGATAAAGGCGATGAAGCCGCTGTCGCCCTTCGTCGCAGGCAGCGTTTGCACCAGCGCCGGGTCAAGCGCGGCTATATCGATATTCAGCCCGGCGCCGGGTTGCAGCAAATGGCCAGCCAGCAGGCCGACCAGCAGCGCGCCGGTGGTGGCGACTTCAAACCACACCAGCGCCTTGCCGCCGACACGGCCAACCTGGCCAAGGCTGCCGGCGGACGCGATTCCGTTGATCACGCTGCAGAAAATCACCGGCGCGATCAGCATCTTCAGCAAGTGTACGAAAATGTCCGATACTGGCTTCAGCGTGGCGCCGGTCGCGGGGAAAAAGTGGCCCACGGCGATGCCTGCGGCCATGCCAATGAGCACCTGCACATAAAGCGGTGGCCACCAGCGCCAGCGGCGACGGTGTGTGGGAGGCCCCCGCCGCGCTTCCGCGCTGTCGCTGGCGAGCGCCGGGACGGCGCCGGAATTGACCATGTGCGCGCTCCTGCCGGTTGGCCCAGCGCGCAAGCCGGGCCTGCGTTGAAGCAGCAAGGTTAGGCGCAGCGGTGGTCAGGCAATGCCCCCGGATGGGGATGCGGCGCTCAAACTCTGGTTGGATATGCGCGCCTTCCGCACCGCGCGTCCGGCCCCGCAGGCGCGCGTTTTTACAGTATGGCCAGATCGAGCCAGTCGCATGATGCGAACGTGTAGGAGCCGGAGGCGGGGCTGTCACCGACCCGGCGCTTCTTGAGGGGGCCGCGGATGTGAATCTCATCCATCGGCATATAGACTTCGTGTATTCGTTTTCTCTGGTTCGCCTGAGCTGCCGGGTACTTATGGAAAGTTCTAAGCATATCCTCGTTCTTAGCTTCGACTTCTGTCATTTCTGCTCTTGTTCGCGGAAATTTTTGCCGGCCGCCGCGAAATATATAATATTCAGCTCGTATGCCAAATTGTTGATTTAACTCCAGGTATGAAAGGGAGTTGTGGGTGTCTGTTTTTATTTTATACAGATACCCTATTGCGGGTTTCCATGTATTAAATATATTAATTGATTCATCTTCCGCCGAAATCCGGAATTTATTAAAATAATTTTTGAAGTCCGTGCGGGAGTAGTGGTTGAAGATGCTGGTGTTTCCAGCGATGTAGTGTTGCACGCCGGCCGGACTGGCGGAGGCGAACACGGCCTCTTCGTCTGGAAACAGCGTGAAGTTGGTGGTGGACCCGGACGCGCCAGGACGTCCGCTGATATTCTTCCCGATCTGGGTGGCCGTGACCGGCGAGGCTGTGTCAAATCGCCAGGCAGTGACGGGCCATGCTTCGGCCTCTAAGTTGCGCCATCGGCGCGACGGGGTGGGCGAGTCGGTGAGGGGGGTGGGAATATCCAACACAGGTTTCTCTCCCCTGGCCGTCCGCCTCGTCGGCGACTGATGCGCCTGCCCGATGACGTTTGGTCGGCGCTGGCCAGATTGCTCAAAATGGCGCCGCATCAATGATCTGCCAAAGCTCGGGCGCCGCCCGATTTCGCATCAGGCAGGCTGGACAGCGCCGCCATTCATGAAACGTGGTTTGAGAGAGGGGCGCCAGCAACTGCGTAGGGCGCTGGACCTTGCGTTGCCGGGCGCCCTGTCGTTCGCGGGCCAGTCCATGAACATGTCTGCGAAAGCCCGGGTCATCAGCAATGGTCAGGAAAAGCAAAACGGCCCGGCGCATGTGCGCCGGGCCGCTTTCATTCAGTTCTGACGCCAGGCGGCCGGATCAGCCGCCGACGTTCAGCGCCGCCAGCGCCGCCATGTTGACGATCTCGCTGTCGCGGGCGCCGAGCGGGGCGATCTGCACCGCCCGATCAAGGCCGACGATCAGCGGGCCAATGACCGTGGCGCCGCCGAGCTGTTCCAGCAGCTTGGTGGAGATGGCGGCCGAATGGATCGCCGGCATCACCAGCACATTGGCCGGGCCCTTCAGGCGCGAGAACGGGAACTGCTTCATCAGGTCCGGGTCGAGCGCCACGTCGGCGGCCATCTCGCCTTCATACTCGAAGTCGACATGGCGCTGGTCGAGAATGCGCACGGCTTCGCGCATCTGGGCCGAACGCTCGCCCTCGGGCTGACCGAAGGTGGAGAACGACAGCATGGCGACGCGCGGCTCGTGGCCGAGGCGGCGGGCGGCGTTGGCCGCCTGCACGGCGATGTCCGCCAGCTCCGTCGACGTGGGCATCTCGGCGATGGCGGTGTCGGCCACCAGCGTCATGTGTCCGCGCGACAGCACCATGGAAAGACCCATCACCCGGTGGCCGGGCCTGGTGTCGATCACCTTGCGCACGTCGCTGAGCGCCTGGGCGTAGTTGCGGGTGACGCCGGTGACGATGGCGTCGGCGTCGCCCATGGCGACCATGGTCGCGCCGAAGTAATTGCGGTCGTTGTTGATCAGCCGCTGGCAATCGCGCAGCAGATAACCCTTGCGCTGCAACTTGTTGTAGAGGAACTGCGCGTAGGCCGGATTACGCTCCGACAGGCGCGAGTTGTGGATTTCGATGCCCTCGCGGCCATCCAGCTCGATGCCGGCGTTGGCGGCGGCGGCGCGCACCAGCTCCTCGCGGCCCACCAGCACCGCCGTGCCCAGGCCCTGATTGACGAAGGAGACGGCGGCGCGGATCACCTGCTCCTCCTCGCCCTCGGCAAAGACGACCCGCTTCGGCTGGCGCCGCACGCGCTCGAACACGCCCTGCAGCACGCCGGCGACCGGATCGCGGCGGGCAGAGAGCTCGTTGCGGTAGCGCTGCATGTCGACGATGGGACGGCGCGCCACGCCGGTGTCCATGGCGGCCTTGGCCACTGCCGGCGGCACCGTGTGGATCAGGCGCGGGTCGAACGGCACGGGGATGATGTATTCCCGGCCAAAGCGCGGGCGCGTGCCCTGGTAGGCGGCGGCCACCGCGTCCGGCACGTCCTCGCGGGCGAGGGCGGCCAGCGCCTCCACGGCGGCGATCTTCATCTCCATGTTGATGCGGGTGGCGCGCGCGTCGAGCGCCCCGCGGAAGATGTAGGGGAAGCCGAGCACGTTGTTCACCTGGTTCGGATAGTCCGAACGGCCGGTGGCGACGATGGCGTCGTCACGGATGGCGTGCACCTCTTCCGGCGTCACTTCCGGGTCGGGGTTGGCCATGGCGAAAATGATCGGGTTGGGCGCCATCGACCGGATCATCTCCGCCGTGAACGCGCCCTTCACCGACAGGCCCATCACCGCGTCGGCGCCCACGAAGGCTTCTTCCAGCGTGCGCGCGTCGGTCTTCGCCGCATGCGCCGACTTCCACTGGTTCATGCCTTCCTGGCGGCCCTGGTAGATCACCCCCTTGGTGTCGCAGAGGATGACGTTCTCGGGGGCAAAGCCCATGGCCTTGATCAGCTCGACGCAGGCGATGCCCGCCGCGCCGGCGCCGTTCACCACCAGTTTCGTGGTCTTCGGATCGCGGCCGGTCAGATGCATGGCGTTGAGCATGCCGGCGGCGGCGATGATCGCCGTGCCGTGCTGGTCGTCATGGAACACCGGAATGTCCATGAGTTCGCTGAGGCGCTCCTCGATGACGAAGCACTCAGGCGCCTTGATGTCTTCCAGATTGATGCCGCCGAACGAGGGGCCGAGATAACGCACCGCGTTGATGAACGCGTCCGGATCCTTGGTGTCGACTTCCAGGTCGATGGAGTCCACGTCGGCGAAGCGCTTGAACAGCACCGACTTGCCTTCCATCACCGGCTTGGAGGCCAGCGCGCCGAGATCGCCAAGCCCGAGGATCGCCGTGCCGTTCGAAATCACCGCCACGATGTTGCCGCGCGCGGTGTAGTCGAAGGCGCGCGACGGATCGTCCGCGATCGCCAGCACCGGCACAGCCACGCCTGGCGAATAGGCCAGCGACAGGTCGCGCTGGGTCGCCATCGGCTTGGTCGGCACAATTTCCAGCTTGCCGGGGCGGCCGTTGGAGTGGAAATCGAGCGCTTCCTGTTCGGTGAAGGTCGGGCGCGCCTGGCGGCGCGTGGGCTGGTCGGTCATGGCGGAATTCTGTGCTCTTTATTCTGATCGGCGCGGGTGAGGTGGTGAAACCTTGCCCGGCTCCGCGCCCCGCTCAGGGTGGGGCGCCGGAGAGTACGCAGGCGGTGACGTTTCCTCAAGCGCGTGGGACGACAATTTCGCGCGTTCTGGATGTCTATTGGCCCATAAGACTGAAAAGGGCAAAAATTCTTTTGTCCAATGCCGGTCAAGCTTCAGGCGATCCCTTCAGGAGCCAGTTGCCGCTGGCGCGCCCCGGTTTCGGCGCGATCCGCGCCATGGCCGGGCGCTTGTGCACAGTCCACGGCGTCGCGGCGGCGCCATTTTCTCCTGAAGTGCAGTAGCTTGCCGCGGTCAAAGTGGATTCTTTTCCGGGGACCCGCCGCCATCGCGCGGCGCGGAGCCCGGCCCGAGCAGGAAGGCAAGCCGCAGACCCATGGCTGACGCCCAGACATCCGCCCGCCAGGAACCCGATGCGCCCGCGACCCGCGTGACGCCGATGATGGCCCAGTATCTGGAGATCAAGGCCGCGCATCCCGAAGCGCTGCTGTTCTACCGCATGGGCGATTTCTACGAACTGTTCTTTTCCGACGCCGAGGAAGCCTCGCGCACCCTCGGCATCGTGCTGACCAAACGCGGCAAGCACCAGGGGGAGGATATCCCCATGTGCGGCGTGCCGGTAGAGCGCGCCGACGAATATCTGGAGCGTCTGATCGCCGCCGGTCACCGGGTTGCCGTCTGTGAACAGACCGAAGACCCGGCGGAAGCCCGCAAGCGCGGCGGAAAATCTGTGGTGAAGCGCGACGTGGTGCGCCTCGTCACCCCCGGCACCGTCACCGAGGAGCGGCTGCTCGACCCGGCCCGCTCTAGCCTGTTCGCCGCCGTGGCCCGCCAGCGCGCCGACGACGGCTGGACCTACGCCGTCGCCGCCACCGACATCACCACCGGCCGCTTCACCGTGGCCGAAACCGAGGCCGGCGGTCTCGCCGCGGAGCTCGCTCGGCTCGATCCGCGTGAGATCGTCGTGCCGGACGCCATTTATGACGACCCGGACCTGGCGCCGTTCTGGCGGGAAAGCCGCGTGCTGGTGACGCCGATCCCGCGCGATGGCCTCGACCCGGCCTCGGCGACGCGCCGGTTGCAGGAGTATTATGGCGTCGCCTCGCTGGACGCCTTCGGCAGTTTCTCCCGCGCCGAAACCGCCGCCGCAGCGGCCGCGCTCGCCTACGTGGAGCGTACGCAATATGGCGCCCGCCCGGCGTTGTCGCCGCCGTCGCGCGGCGCCTCGGGCGGCATCCTCTCTGTCGACGCCGCCACCCGCGCCAACCTGGAGCTGGTCCGCACCCTTGGCGGCGAGCGCGCCGGCAGCCTGCTGGCCACCATCGACATGACCCTGACGCCTGGCGGCGGCCGCCTGCTGGCCGAGCGCCTGGCCGGGCCATTGACCGATCTCGTCCGCATCCGCGCCCGCCACGACGCGGTGGAGGCGCTGGCCGGCGACAGCCTGCTGCGCGGCGCCATTCGCGAGCGCCTGAAGGCGGCGCCGGACATGGCCCGCGCCCTGTCGCGTCTCACCCTGGATCGCGGCGGCCCACGCGATCTGGCGGCCATGTGCGCTGGCCTCCAGGCCGCCCATGGGCTCGGGTTGCTGCTCAGCCAGAACCACGGCGCGCCAGAGGAGATCACCAGCGCCGGCGCAGCCCTGCGGGCGCTGGACGTGGGCGTCGCCGAAGCCCTGTCCGCCGCCCTGGCTGACGAACTGCCGCTGCTGAAGCGCGACGGCGGCTTCGTGCGCGAAGGTTATGACGCGGCGCTCGATGAGGCGCGGCTGTTGCAGGCCGACAGCCGTCGCTACATCGCCGCCCTGCAGTCCCGCTACGCCGCGGAGACCGGCGTGCGGACGCTGAAGATCAAGCACAACAACATGATCGGCTATTACGTCGAGACGCCCCAGGCGGCGGGCGAGACGTTTTTGCAGCCGCCGCTGAACAGCCTGTTCGTCCATCGCCAGACCATGGCCGGCGCCATGCGCTTCTCCACCGTGGAGCTGGGTGAACTGGAGGCGAAGATCGCCTCCGCCGCCGACCGGGCGCGGGGCGTCGAACTGGCGGTGTTCGACCGCCTGCGCGCCCTGCTCATCGATCACGCCGGGCCGATCGTCGCGGCAGCCGCCGCCCTCGACGCGCTCGACGTCACCGCCGCCCTGGCGGAACTGGCCGTCGAGCGCCGCTGGGTGCGCCCGGTGGTGGACGGCAGCCTCGCGTTCTGCCTGGAGGACGCGCGCCATCCGGTGGTGGAGGCGGCGCTGAAGCGCCAGGGCCAGCCCTTTGTCGGCAATGACAGCGATCTGGGCGTCCCTGGCGGCGAGAGCGGGCGCATCATGATCGTCACCGGTCCCAACATGGCCGGTAAATCGACTTACCTGCGCCAGAACGCCATTGCGGTGGTGCTGGCGCAGATGGGGGCCTTCGTGCCGGCCCGCAGCGCCCATATCGGCGTCGTCGACCGCCTGTTCAGCCGCGTCGGCGCCGCCGACGATCTGGCGCGCGGCCGCTCCACCTTCATGGTCGAGATGATCGAGACGGCGGCCATCCTCAACCAGGCCGGCCCGCGCGCGTTGGTGATTCTCGATGAGATTGGCCGCGGCACCGCCACCTTCGACGGCCTGTCCATCGCCTGGGCGGCGATCGAGCATCTGCATGCGGTCAACCGCTGCCGCTCGCTGTTCGCCACCCATTATCATGAGTTGACGGCGCTGTCGGAGCGGCTCGACCGCGTCGCCAACGCCACCATGCGCGTCACCGAATTTCAGGGCGAGGTGGTGTTCCTGCACGAGGTGACGTCCGGCGCGGCCGACCGCAGCTACGGCATCCAGGTGGCGCGCCTCGCCGGCCTGCCGACGTCGGTGGTGGAGCGGGCCAAGCAGATCCTCGCCGAACTGGAAAAAGGCGACCGGGAAAAGCCGGTGTCGGCGTTGATCGACGACCTGCCGCTGTTCGCCGCCGCCCCGCGCATCGCGGCGCGTCCGGCCGTCGCCGTGGAGCCGGCGGGGCCCGATCCCCTGCGCGAGGCCCTGGCGGCCATCGACATCGACGACCTGTCCCCCCGCGCCGCGCTGGATGCGCTCTACAACCTCAAGGCCATGCTGCGCGACTGAGACGTTTTCCGGGCGCAAGGGCCGCAGTCGCGAAGCCTGGACGCCTCATGCCGGCCGGTCGCGCCGGCTGGCGAGCGCGCTGGTGGTCAGCTCCACCGCCAGCGCCAGCACGATAATGCCCGCGCCAATGCCAAACAGCAGCGGATAATCATGGGTGCGGGCGAACACCCATGAGAAAATGTAGCCGGCGGCGGCCTGGCCGACGGCAAAGCCAACCGTGGCGATGCGCCAGCCGTCAGGGATCCGGTCCGCTGGCGCGACCTCGCGCAGCCGGCCCATGGTCAGCACCGCGACCCCGGGCACAAAGGCGCCGATCAGGATGCTGGACGCCGCCAGCAGGATCGGGTTCGCCGAGACGGCGAGCACGCCGACCCCCAACATCTGCAGCACCAGGCCAACGCGCAGCGTGGCGCGGAAGCCGAAATGATCGCCGCAGGCGCCGGTGATCACCGGGCCGAGCATGGCGCCCACGCCAAACAGTCCCCAGTACATGGCGCCGCTGGTCAGGCCCCAGTTGAGCCCGCGCGCCACATAGTCCGCGAGGAAAATCATGTGCGGCACCAGGCCAAAGGCCGAGAGCGCGTAAACGGCGTAGACGCCGGCCAGCAGCATCGCCGCGGCGGCGGCGGAGCGCCCGTGGGGGACCGGAGCCGGGGCCGCGTCCCCGGCGGGCTGTCTGGCCGGCGCCGGCGGCCAGCCGCTCCAGCCAAGGGCCGTGACGATCACACAGACAACCCCAAGCGCGATCCAGGTGAAGGTGAGTCCCTGGGTCACCAGCCACGGCACAAGCACCGCCCCAAGCGTCACGCCAAGCGCCGGCCCGACGAAAATCATGCCGGAGGCCACGCCCCGCCGTTTCTCCGGCACGAACGGCAGCACGAACGGCGCCGCCGTGACCAGCGCCACCGCCCCCGCGAAGCCGGAGAGAAACCGCCAGAACGAGAACCAGAGGAAGGAGGACGGCCAGGCGCAGGCGAAGAAACTGACGGCGCAGGCGACCATCGAAACCTGCAACGCCAGACGGGGATGGCCAGAGGCGAGCTTGCGCGACAGTAAGGCGCCGATGAAATAGCCGGCGAGATTGGCCGCGCCGATATAGGCGGCCTGTGACTGGTCGAACCAGTTCTGCCCGACCAGCGCCGGCATCAGCGGCGTGTAGGCGAAGCGCGCCAGACCGATGCCAATGAACATGGCGCACATGGCCGAGGCTGTCAGCCGCCAGGGCGGCGGGACGGCGGGCGATCCGGCGGCGAGGGAAGGGGCGGGCTGGGGCGATGTCTGGCGCATGCCGCAACCATACACGGGGCAATCCAGGTGGCGAGCGCGCCGCCCGGCCTGGGGAGCGTTCCCCCCAGGCGAAAAACGCATGCCGGCGGCGTGTCGCCGGACAGGCGGCCGGCTCAGGCTTCGGCGCTGCCTTCCGCGCTGTCCTGGAAATACGGTTCAACCGCGCCTTTCAGCTTCACGGCCATCGGCCGGCCCCGGCGGTCGACCGTATTGCCGACGCTGAGCCGCACCCAGCCCTCGCTGACGCAATATTCTTCCACATTGGTCTTCTCGACGCCCTTGAAGCGCACGCCGACGCCGCGCGCCAGCACGGCTTCGTCGTGGAACGGGCTGTCGGGATCGACGCTGAGACGGTCGGGCGGCGTGGCGGTCTGTTCGGTCATCTTCTCTTCCAGGGGTTGTTTTCCAGGGGGCGGTTGCGCAAACGACGATCCCCGACGCAGTGGACGCAGCTTGCGCCGGGACATCGGTGAAACCGCAGGGCAGTTCCGGTCAGGATGAACCGGCCTTGCCCCATGTCATGCGGGGCCGGCTCATACCCCGGGCGGGGTGGCCGGCGCAATGCGCGTCAGTTCAGGAACGGGTTGAACTGCCGCTCCTGGCCAAAGGTGCTCATCGGGCCGTGGCCGCAGATGAAGGCGATGTCATCGCCCAGCGGCAGCAGTTTTTCCTTGATGGAGCGGATCAGCGCGTTGTGGTCGCCGCCGGGCAGGTCGGTGCGGCCGACGGAGCCCTGGAACACCACGTCGCCCACCAGGGCGATGCGCTGGTCGCCGTTCACCAGCGCCACCGAGCCGGGCGAATGGCCAGGGCAGTGGTAGACGTCGAACGTCGCGCCGCCGATCGTCACCTGATCGCCTTCCTCCAGCCAGCGGTCGCTGGCGAGGTTGCGCACGCCGCCGATGCCCCACTTCTGCGCCTGCACTTCGACATTCTGCATCATCTCGGCGTCGGCCTTGTGCGGGCCCTCGATCTGGACGCCCAGTTCCTCTGCCAGTTCGGCGGCGGCGCCCACGTGGTCGATGTGGCCGTGGGTGATGATGATCTTCTCCACCTTGACGCCGGTCTGCTCCAGCGCCTTGCGGATCAGGTGCGGGTCGCCGCCGGGGTCGACCACGGCGCCGGCCATGGTGTCCTCATTCCAGATGATGGTGCAGTTCTGCTGGAACGGCGTCACCGGCACGATGGCGGCGCGCAGGGGAAATTCCGGCCGGTTGTTCTCGTCGCTCATGAGCGCTTCCTGAAATACGGCGGGGTCAGCCCGCCCGGTGATCCTTGCTGGCGTTATGGGTAGCGGCATTCGGCGCCCCTGACCAGCGCGGCGGCTTCCGCAGGAAATCGCGGCCCATCGGCGCGGCGGCGGGTTTCGCGGTCCAGACCGTTTCCCTCCGGCGGGAACTTGTTCTATGGATGCGCAAAATCCGGCAAATCCGGAAATGGTTCGGGGGGTTGCGGTTCGCCGCGCGCCCCTTTTTGCTTTGGCGCATTTTCCCCGGGCGGCATCGTCGCCAGGCCTGAAAATGCTGCGGTGGAGTGGTCATGGGCTTCAAATGCGGAATCGTTGGTTTGCCGAATGTGGGCAAGTCGACCCTGTTCAACGCGCTGACGCAGACGGCGGCGGCCCAGGCGGCCAATTATCCGTTCTGCACCATCGAGCCGAATGTCGGCGACGTGGCCGTGCCCGATCCGCGTCTTGACGCCCTGTCGGCCATCGCCGGCTCGCAGCAGATCATCCCGACCCGCCTGACCTTCGTCGACATCGCCGGCCTGGTGCGCGGCGCCTCGAAGGGCGAGGGCCTCGGCAACCAGTTCCTCGGCAATATTCGCGAATGCGACGCCATCGCCCACGTGGTGCGCTGCTTCGAGGACGGCGACGTCACCCACGTCGACGGCAAGGTCGATCCGCTGGCCGACATCGAAACCATCGAGACGGAGCTGATGCTCGCCGATCTGGAGAGCCTGGAAAAGCGCATTCCGGGTCTGGAGAAGCGCGCCCGCGGCGGCGACAAGGAAGCGAAGGAGCAGATCGAGCTTGTTGCCCGCGCCCTGGCCCTGCTCCGCGACGGCAAGCCCGCCCGCCTGCTTGAGGTGAAGCCGGAAGAGGAATTCGCCTTCCGTCAGCTCGGCCTGCTCACCTCCAAGCCCGTGCTGTACGTCTGCAACGTCGAAGAGGCCTCGGCCGAAAACGGCAACGACCATTCCGCGAAGGTATTCGCCCGGGCGCAGGAAGAGGGCGCCCGCGCTGTCGTCGTCTCCGCCGCCATCGAGAGCGAGATCGCCGTGCTGCCGGAGGAAGAGCAGAAGGACTACCTTGAGGCGATCGGCCTGACCGAACCCGGCCTCAACCGCGTCATCCGCACCGGTTACGATCTGCTGGGCCTCATCACCTATTTCACCGTCGGCCCCAAGGAAGCCCGCGCCTGGACGATCACCGTCGGCACCAAGGCGCCAAAGGCCGCCGGCGTCATTCACAGTGACTTCGAGAAGGGCTTCATCCGCGCCGAAACCATCGCCTACAACGATTATGTCACGCTGAAGGGCGAAGCTGGCGCCCGCGACGCCGGCAAGCTGCGGCTCGAGGGCAAGGAATACGTTGTCGCCGATGGCGACGTGCTGCACTTCCGCTTCAACAACTGACGCGCCGGACTGCGGCGCGGGCTGCAATTCGCCCGTCGCCGCCGTCTCCCCATGCATGTGGTCTGCTGACGACTGGCGAAAGACCGCCGCCGGAAGGCGCCCGCCTGGCGACAGCAGGCCCAGCCCGTCATGGCCGGGCATGTCCCGGCCATCCCACGCAGCGCGCACCTGCACAGCGGAACAGCGCCTGTCCATCCGGCTTTCCGTGTTGCCCGCAGCAGGCGCGGCATGACGCGGAAGCAACGCCAACATGTTGCCCGCCAGGCGGCAGGCCGGCAGGCCGCCCGGCCGTAAAATCCGCGCGTCCGCCAGCAATTCGCCGCCCGCCCGCCTCGCCCAGCCGTCGCCGTCGTCGCAACGTCTGGAAAAGCCCGGCGCCCTGGCGCATATGTGCATCATGCACATTCCCCACCTTCACGACTGGACTGTCACCCCGCGCGAGGCTATCGCCCTGCAAAAGCAGCTGGCCGGACAGCTGGTGCTGGACAGGCCGCTGGACCTGTCCGCCATTCGCCACGTCGCCGGCGTCGACGTCAGCGTGCGCGAGGGGCTGTCGCGCGCTGCGGTGGTCGTGCTGTCATTCCCTGATCTGCAGGTGGTGGAAACCGTGCTGGCCGACGCGCCAACGCCGTTTCCCTATGTGCCCGGCCTGCTGACGTTTCGTGAAGGGCCGGTGCTGGAGGAAGCCTTCGCCCGGCTGGAAACCGAACCGGACGCCTTCATTTTCGACGGCGCCGGCTGCGCCCATCCGCGCGGCATTGGCGTCGCCAGCCATATGGGGCTGTGGCTGGGGCGGCCCAGCGTCGGTTGCGCCAAGACCCGGCTCACCGGCTGGAGCGCCGGTCCGGGACCGTCGCAGGGGGAGGCGGCGGCGTTGCTGGCGCGACCACCGACGTCAGCGGAGCCGTCGCCGCCGTGCATTGGCGCCGTGCTGCGCACCCGCGCCCATGTGGCGCCGGTCTATGTCTCGCCCGGCCATCTGGTCGATCAGGCCAGCGCCGTGGCGCTGGTCAGCGCCTGCCTCGGCCGGTTCCGTTTGCCCGAACCGGTGCGCGCAGCCCACCGCGCCGCCGCCCTGACAGCGGCGAGCCAGCCGGCGCGCACGGAGCCGTAGCCGGCGGGTCGCCGGCCCGGCTGATCCTCACTCCGCCTGCGGCAGGCGACGCATGGTGAACTGCACCAGATTGTCGCCGACGATACGCCAGTTCTCGATTTCCGAGCGCCAGCGGGCCCGTGGATAGCGGGCGAGCCAGTCCCGCGCCGCCGCGCGCGCTTCCGCCGGCGGCAACGTGAAGCATTCGCGCCGCCACGCGCTCAGGTTGAGCACGGGCGCCGTTTCAGGGGCAACGGGTGGGGAGGTCGCCGACACGGCCGCCGGGTCGCCAGCGGTTTGCTGGCTGGCCTGGTCGCGACGCGCCGCGATTCGCCGTGCGATGCTTGCGGGGTTGAAACTGCTGTCCGCCATGGCTGCCTCCTGCAAGAGACCGAGAAACCAAGAGACATGAGTCCGCTGTTCACGACGTGGCAGACTAGCGTGACTGGCCGATGAAAGCGACAGCCTGGATGCGCCGGTTGCGCATTCAGGCGGCGCCGTCCGGCGTTTTTGCAGGCGGGATGACTGCCTGCCAGGCCAGCGGCCCCGAAGCGGCCCCGGCGCGGGCTGCGCCGCTCCCCGCGATAACGCCAGGCCGTTCCGGCAACGGCAGCAGGCCTTCGGCTGATCCCATGTGCGCACGGCGGATGAGGCCAGGACGCCCGCAACAAATCCAGGCCGACGGATGATGGTCAGATGCGTGATGGCGGCGCCCAAAGGCGCAGTCGCCAGGCGGGAAGGGAGACAGGGCAGGCGTCCCGCCAATCGGCGGGCATTTTTATAGATTGTTCCGAATACGCCCGCGTGAGCGAAATGCGCGGCCTGGCTGCTAAATCTATAATTGCTGACGGCGCGCCCGCGTCGTCCATGGTCCGTCATTTCCAGTCATGTGGTTGATTTACATGAAATATGTCCATCATCCCAACCTCGGGCGCTTCCGAGCCCCCGCGCCTGCGCCAGACCCTCTTGCGCTCCTCCGGCGCATCGGGACACTAGGGCCAGCAGATCGTTATTTTAGTAGATAAAAGGAGACGCGGATGGCGCGCCTGGACCAGACCCCAGCCAATCAGGCCGAAGGCCTTGCAACGCCGCCGTCCGCCGCCGCGCCCGCGGCTTTGCCGGTCGCCGGTTTCATCAACGCCGGCGTGCGCCATGACTGGACCCGGGAGGAGGCGCAGACGATCTACGACGCGCCGTTCAACGACCTCCTGTTCGCCGCCCAGAGCGTCCACCGCCGTCACTTCGATCCCAACCAGGTTGAACTGGCCCGCCTGCTCAGCATCAAGACCGGCGGCTGCCCGGAGGATTGCGGCTATTGCAGCCAGTCCGCCCATCATGAGTCGGGCCTGAAGGCCTCGAAGCTGATGGAGGTGGAGCGGGTGCTGGCCGAGGCGCGCAAGGCTCGCGACGCCGGGGCCACCCGTTATTGCATGGGCGCCGCCTGGCGCAATCCCAAGACCCGCGACATGGACGCGGTGGTCGCCATGGTCCAGGGCGTGCGCGCCATGGGGATGGAAACCTGCATGACCCTGGGCATGCTGACGCCGGACGACGCCGCGCGTCTCGCCGACGCCGGGCTGGACTACTACAACCACAACATCGACACCTCGCCGGCCTATTACAGCAAGGTCATCACCACCCGCGCCTTTTCCGATCGCCTGCAGACGCTGGAGAACGTGCGTAACGCCGGCATCAAGGTGTGCTGCGGCGGCATCGTCGGCATGGGCGAGGAGGCGGAAGACCGCGTCGGCATGCTGCTGACCCTGGCCAATCTGCCGGCCCATCCCGAAAGCGTGCCGGTGAACATGCTGATCCCGATTCCCGGCACCCCGCTGGAAAACGCCCCGCCGCTCGACCCCATCGCCTTCGTCCGCACCGTCGCCACCGCCCGCATCATGATGCCGGAATCGGTGGTGCGCCTGTCAGCGGGGCGCACCGCCATGAGCGACGAAATGCAGGCGCTGTGCTTCTTCGCCGGCGCCAATTCCATCTTCGCCGGCGACACCCTGCTCACCGCCGACAACCCGGAGCAGGATTCGGACATGGCCCTGTTCCGCCGCCTTGGCGTCCGCGCCGCCCGGCTGACGCTGGAAGAGCCAGCCCAGGATTGCGACCATCATCACGCTCCGGCGCGGCGCGACGTGCTGGACCTCGGCTCGGCGCCGTTGCCTGCGGAAAGCGGCGGTTGCGGCTGCGGAAGCTGCGGCTGCGGCGCGGCCGCCTGAAGCCGGAAGCGTTTCAGCCCGCCGCCATGTCCGTGGCGCGCGCCAGCAGGCCGGCGCGCGCCGCTTTGCCCTCGGGGCAGCCGGCCTCCAGCCAGTGCGTCCTGAGCGCCGCCATCATGGCCCCGACGGCAGGTCCGGGTGTCACGCCCAGCGCCAGCAGATCGGCCCCACGCAGGGGAAACGCCGGCGCCGACGCCGCGCCGGAGGCCAGCGCCGCCACATAGGCCATGGCGTCATCATCGGCCTGGAGCCAGGGTTCGTCCGCGACAAGGGCGCTGGCGTCGGTCAGCGCCGCGCCGCCCAGCTCCGCCGCCATGGCGCGCGCTGAAACCAGCGTCAGCCGCCGGATGTCATGCAGCCGCTCCTGCGCCCGGGCCAGATTGCCGAGGCGCCTGGCTTCGGCGCCGGAAAGCCGCAGCCGCTCCTGCAAGCTCCGCGCGTCTTCCACCACCCGCACCGCGCATGCCGCCAGGCGCAGCAGCGCATCCGCCGCCGCGCCGCGCCGGTTTTCCCGGGCGATCAGTCGCGCCAGCCGCCCGGGCTCCGCGACGATGCCGGAGACGCGATGCAGCAATCCGGCGCCGGACATCAGCGTGATCGCCCCGGCGGCGCCCGGCGCCGCCAGCAGCTTCAGCAGTTCGGCCCGCACCCGCTCGCGCGACAGCTGGTCGAGCCCGTCGCGGCAGGCAATGGCGGCGGCGAAGCCATCCGCATCCGGCGTCCCCTGTCCGAAGCGGGCTTGAAAGCGGAAAAATCGCAGGGTCCGCAGATAATCCTCGCGAATGCGCGTCGCCGCGTCGCCAATGAACCGCACCCTGGGTCCGCGCCTGCCGTCGCCCAGGTCCGCCAGGCCCCCGGCCGCATCGTGCAGCCGCCCATGGCCGTCCAGCGACATGGCGTTGATGGTGAAGTCGCGGCGCAGGGCGTCCGCGTCGAAATCCCGGCCAAAGCGCACCTGGGCCCGGCGGCCATCGGTGGCCACGTCCTCGCGCAGGCTGGTGATCTCGAAGGGCTCATGATCGACGATGACGGTGACGGTGCCGTGCGCGACGCCGGTGGGTGCGTATTTCAGCCCCGCGCGCCGCGCCCGCGCCATCGTCTCGTCCGGCGTGGAGGTGGCGGCCAGGTCGATTTCCGTCACCGGCAGGCCGAGCAGGGCGTCGCGCACGGCGCCGCCGACCATGCGCAGTTCCTCGCCGTTTCCGTCCAGCGCCGCGAACAGTCGCGCGACCCGGGGGCGTTGCAACAGGGCGTGCAGGGCGTCGTGCTGTTGCGTCGTCAGCGTGACTGGGGTCACTGGAAACCGCCTGGTTTGAGCTGTCCGTTTTCGATGCGCGGCGGCATGTAGCCGCCGGGCGCGCGTTTCTGGGTCAGGCCCGTGAACACCATCACCGCGACGACGAGGCCAAGGCCGGCGACGGCGAGCCACAATGTCCTGCCGTCCCATGGCGCCCGCGTCAGCGGATTGCGCTGGCGCAGCAGCAGGTAAATGGCGAATATCGCGAAAGGGGTGAGGAACAGCGCCAGCTGTTCGAAAACGATACGGCTCACCCGTAAAACTTCCGGTACATGTTGTGGATGATGCCGGCGGTGGCGCCCCAGATGAAGCGTTCGCCATAGGGCATGGCGTAATAACGGCGCAGCTGGCCCTGCCATTCGGCCGAGCGCAGTTCGTGATTGGCCGGGTTCATCAGGAAGGCGAGGGGCACCTCGAACGCCGCTTCCACCTCGTCCGGGTTGAGCGTCAGGCGGAAGCCAGGCTCGACCACGCTGACCACCGGAATGATGCGGAAGCCGGAGCCGGTGAGATAGGGATCGAGATAGCCCAGCGGCGTCACGAAGCGCCGGCCAAGGCCCACCTCCTCCTCCGCCTCGCGCAGGGCGGCGTTGAGCGGCGTGCCGTCCTCCGGGTCGACCTTGCCGCCGGGAAACGCCACCTGGCCGGCGTGGCTGCGCATGGCTGAGGGGCGCTGGGTCAGCAGCACTGTCGGATCAGGCCGGCGCACCACCGGAATCAGCACGGCGGCGGGCCGGGCGGTTTTCTCGTCGAACGGCGGAACGAAATCGCTGTTGAGCGCATGGTCGCCGCCGGGGTTGGACAGGGGCCCGCCGATAACCGGGGGGGAGGCGTAAAGGTGGGCGCGGCTGCGCGCCACAAAGCTTTCCAGACTGTAGGGGGCCGCGCTGTCCTGCTCCCTGTCGCCCGCCGCCTTTTGCTCCGCCAGCATCCCGATCACCATTGTTGTTATCGTTGCGTTGTTGTTGTCACGTCCTGTCGCCGTCAGACGGCCAGCTCGCTGATCCGCGCCATGGGGAAAAAGTCGCCGTCGCTCAGCACGCCAAACTGCGCCTCGCCGCCATCCGCCGCTGGCTGCTCCACGCCAAGCCCGGCCAGATCATACATCAGCGCCCGCTTCACCAGCGCCCACAGGTCGCCGCGCACCCGCACATAAGGTTTCAGCCCGCCGTCCGCGTCGCGCTCGAAGCGCAACGGGTGGTCCGGCCCCACGCGCACCACGTCGTCCACATTGGTGCGGAAGCTGATGCTCTGGCGCTCGTCCGCCCCCTGCACCGCCATTTCCACGGCGATGAACGGCGCGTCCTCCACCTTGATGCCGACGCGCTCCACCGGCGTCACCAGCACGTAACGCTCCGGGTCCTTGCGCAGGATCGAGGCGAACAGCTTGACCAGCGCGTGGCGGCCAATGGGCGTGCCCATGTAGAACCAGGTTCCGTCGGCGGCGATGCGCATGTCGATGTCGCCGCAAAAGTCCGGGTTCCACCTGTCGACCGGTCGCGGCGGGGCCGGCCCGTCCGCATCGCCCACCGGGCCGAGCGCCGCGAACAGGCTGTCGAGCCCCGCTTGCGGGCTCCTTTGCGGGCCGTCTGGCTGGCCTGGCTGTGGCGCGCCCGCCGCGCGCCCGGCTGAAGGATGGCTGGCGTTTCCCGGTTTTCCGGCGGCTTGGGTCACATGCTTCTCCCGGCCCGCTTGTTCAGATGATCGGCGGCTATCATAGACCACGACGCGCCGTATGGAAAAACCGGCTTGCCCTATTGCTGGCTCTTTGGCGTGAATTGATGTGTTCTGCGGCTGGTGGGCGAAATGCGCCGCCCGGGTTTCACAAAAGCCGGCGGCAGGGCAGGATGCGCGCGCCGGCAAAGCGTCGTATGCAGGTGGGGGCGGCCCCGCGAGGCGCCGGCCCGCGGCGAAAGACGTCAGTCAGGTTCAGGCAGGGTTTCCAGGAGAGCAGCGCGCATGACGATCCAGCCCACCGGGCGCACGGGATATGGCGCCGGCGACACGCAGACGTTCGCCGGGACGCGGGTGGTCGCGGCCCCAACGGCGCCTGGCGAAGCCGTGGCCGAGGCGGCGGTTGACCAGACGCTGGCGGCGCTGGCGCGGGCGCGCCAGGCCATCGGCGGCGTCATTTTCGGCCAGCAGGCGGTGATCGACCAGGCGCTGGTGACGATCCTTGCCGGCGGCCACGGCCTGTTCGTCGGCCTGCCGGGCCTGGCGAAAACCCGCCTTGTCGATGCGCTGGGCGTGGTGCTCGGCCTTGAGACGCGGCGCGTGCAGTTCACGCCTGATCTGATGCCTTCCGACATTCTTGGCAGCGAGATCCTCGATGAGGATGAGCACGGCCGTCGCTCGTTCCGCTTCGTGCGCGGCCCGGTGTTCGCCCAGTTGCTGATGGCCGACGAAATCAACCGCGCCAGCCCGCGCACCCAGTCGGCCCTGCTCCAGGCCATGCAGGAGCGCCACGTTACCGTGGCTGGCGAGCGCCACGACCTGCCGGCGCCGTTCCACGTGCTGGCGACCCAGAACCCCATCGAGCAGGAAGGCGCCTATCCGCTGCCGGAAGCCCAGCTCGACCGCTTTCTGCTCCAGATCGACGTGCCCTATCCGGACCGCGAGGCGGAGCGCCGCATCCTGCTGGAAACCACCGGCAACGATGAGGCGCGCCCGCAACAGGCGCTGACCGCCGCCGAGCTGATGCAGGCGCAACGCCTGGTGCGGCAATTGCCCGTGGGCGAGCGGGTGGTGGAAGCGATTCTCGACATGGTGCGCGCCGCCCGACCCGAGGGCGGCGACGCCGGCATCGCCAGTCATCTGTCCTGGGGCCCCGGTCCCCGCGCCAGCCAGGCGCTGATGCTGGCTGCCCGCGCCCGCGCGCTGCTCGACGGTCGCCTCGCGCCCTCCCTGGATGATCTGGCCGCCCTCGCCGGGCCGGTGCTGCGCCACCGCATGGCGCTGACCTTCTCCGCGCGGGCCGATGGCGTTTCTGTCGCCAGCCTGATCGACCGCCTCGTGGCGCGGCTGGGCTGAGCCGATGGCGCGCGTTCGGGCGCAGGCCGTTTCTGTCGCTGGCGTGCTGGCGCCAGGGACCCCGGGCGACGCCGCCGCGCGGGGCGCGGTGGAGCGGGCGCGCGACCTGGCCGGGCGCCTGCCGCGCATCGTGCTGGAGGCCAGGCGGGTCGCCGCTTCGGTTGCCGGCGTCCACGGCCGTCGCCGCGCCGGCGTTGGTGAGAATTTCTGGCAGTTCCGGCCCTATGTGCCGGGCGAATCCGCGGCGCGGATTGACTGGCGCCGCTCCGGCCGCGACGACCGGCTGCACGTGCGCCAGCGTGAATGGGAAGCGGCCCAGACCGTGTGGCTGTGGGTCAACCTGTCGTCCTCCATGGGCTTTCGCTCCAGCCTCGCCATGGACAGCAAGGCCGGCCGCGCCCTGACGCTGGGCCTTGGCCTGGCGGGCGCCCTGGCGGAAGCCGGCGAGCGCGTCGGGCTGCTGGGCGCCGGCCAGACATCCGGCGGCTCCACGGCGCTGGAGCGGCTGGCCGGGGCCTGCGCCCTGCAATTGCGTGAAACCGGGGCCGATCAGCCGGACCTGCCGCCAGAGGTCAGCGTCGCCCGCGCCGCCGCCGTCGTGCTGGTCAGCGACTTTCTCAATCCTCCGCACATGCTCGCCGCGCGCATCCGCGCCCTGGCGCATCAGGGCGCGCGCGGTCACCTGGCGCTGATCGCCGATCCCGTTGAGGAAACCTTTCCCTTCTCCGGCCAGATCATGCTCGAAACCACGGACGGCGCCGCGCGGCTGCGCATCGGCGACGCCAGCGGCTGGGGCGAGGGCTACCGCGCCGCTTTGGCCCGCCACCGGGCGGAGCTGGCGGAAATCGCCGCGCGCTGGGGCTGGTCCCTGACCCTGCACCGCACCGACCGGCCAGCCAGTGAGGCGGCCCTGCGTTTGCTGTCGCTGATGGGCGCGCCAGTCACAAGTCGCGCGGACGATTCGCGCGCGCGCGGGAGCGGCGCATGATCGGGTGGTTCGCCAGCCTGTCCTTCGCCGCGCCGCTGACGTTGCTGGCGCTGGCCGCGCTGCCGGCCATCTGGCTGCTGTTGCGCGTCACCCCGCCGGCGCCGCGCCATCTGGTGTTTCCGCCGCTCAAGCTGTTCGCCCATCTCCAGCCGCGGCGCGAAACGCCGGCCCGCACGCCGTGGTGGCTGACGGCGCTGCGCCTGCTGCTCGCCGCCTGCGTGATTCTGGCGGTGGCCGGCCCCGTCTGGAACCCGCGCGCCGGCGATGACGCCGCCGGCCAGGCCAGCGCGCCGCTGGCGCTGGTGATCGACAGCGGCGCCGCCAGCGCCCACGACTGGGCCCGACGGATCGACCTGGCCAGCCGGCTCGCGCAGGCCGCTGGCCGCGCCGGCGCCCCCATCGCCCTGTTCGCCACCGCTGAAGCGCCAGCCCCGCAGGCGCCGGAGACCGCCGCGGCGATCTCACGCCGCCTCGGCGCGCTCGCCCCCCAGGCCTTCGCGCCCGACCGTCTGGCCTGGCGCGACCACATCCGCGCCTGGTTGCAGGCCCATCCAGGCGCCCGCGTTGTCTGGATCAGCGATGGCGTTGAACTGGCCGGCAAACCGACATCGCGCCAGTTCGCCAGCGATCTCACCGATGCGTCCGGCGGCCGGCTGATCATCTATGGCGACGCGCCCGCCGCCGCCCTGGCGCTCGCTGGCGTGGTCAACGGCGCCGATGGCCTGGAGGCGCGAATTATCCGCCCCGCCGGCGCGGCGTTGGGGCCGGCGCAGGGTGTGGCGCGGGCTCTGGACATGCGCGGCCTGCCGCTGGGCGAGGGCGCTTTTTCCTTGGCTTCCGGCGAGGTTGAAACCCAGGCGCGCATCAACCTGCCCATCGAAATGCGCAATCGCGCCGCCCGCATCGATATCGTTGGCCAGCAGACAGCCCAGGCCGTGACCCTGCTTGACCGGCGCAACCAGCGCCGCCGCGTCGGTCTCGTCACCGGCGTCACCTCCGATCTGGCGCAGCCCCTGCTGTCGCCCACCTGGTATGTGGACCGGGCGCTGGCCCCCACGGCGGAAATTCGCGAGCCGCGCATGGGCGCCTCGGCCGCCATCGGCGCGCTGATCGACGAGCAGGCCTCGGTCATCATCCTGGCCGACGTGGGGGGGCTGGAGCCGGCCATGCGCCAGCGGCTGGAGGCGTGGGTGCGCGCGGGCGGCGTGCTGGTGCGCTTCGCCGGCCCCCGGCTCGCCGCCGCCGCTGGCCCGGATGGCGGTTCGGCTGCCGGCGGCGCCGCCCATGACCCGCGCGACCGCCTGTTGCCGGTGCGTCTGCGCGGCGATGGCCGTAATCTCGGCGGCGCCCTGTCCTGGGAAACGCCGAAAACCCTGGCGCCGTTCAACCGCGAAGGGCCATTCGCCGGCATTGACGCGCCGGAGGAAATCACCGTGCGCCGCCAGTTGCTGGCCGAGCCCGACGGCGATCTGCCTGGCCGCACCTGGGCCTCGCTGGCCGATGGCACCCCGGTGGTGACGGCGCGTCGCGACGGCGAGGGACTGCTGGTGCTGTTCCACGTCACCGCCGACCCGTCCTGGTCCAGCCTGCCCATGTCCGGCGCTTTCGTGCAGATGCTGCAACGCATCGTCGCCATGGCTCCCGACACCACCGCCCTGGAGCGGCCCGCTGGCGAGAAGGCTGGCCAGAACGCCGGACAGGACGCCGGCCAGAACACGGAAGAAGCTGGGGAGGACGCCCCGGCGCTGGCCCGGCCGGCGGCGCTGCCGCCCCGCCGTATTCTCGACGGTTTTGGCCTGTGGCGCGATCCGCCGGCGACGGCGCGCGGCGTTGCGGCGGATTTCGCCGGCCGCGCCAGCCTCGCCCATCCGGCCGGTTTCTATGGCCCGGTCGCCGCCGGGCGCGCCGTCAATGTGCTGGAGACCGGCGATGCGCTGGCGGCCATTGATTTCAGCGGTTTCGAGGCCCGCTCCCTGTCCGCGCGCACCGCCCGGGAGCTGCGCGACCCGCTGCTGCTGCTGGCGCTGGGGCTGTTTCTGGCCGACTGCCTCGCCACCCTGCTGCTCGGCGGCGGCCTGTGGCGCCGGCGCCTGGGCAAAACCGCCGCGCTGACCGCGCTGGCCCTCGCCGCCGGGCTCTGGACAGCCGCCAGCCCCGGGCCGGCGCGCGCCCAGGGCATGCTCAATACGCCGCAATACCAGTTACCCGACAGCTGGCGGCCGCCCGGACAGGCGCCGGCCCCGACGCCCCGCGCCCGGCCGCCGGCGAAACCGCCGTCGCCGCCACGTACGCCCGTCAATGGCTTCACCGCGCGCGATCTCGACGCCGCCATGGAAACCCGGCTGGCCTACGTCATCACCGGCGACGCGCAGGTTGACGCCGTCAGCCGCGCCGGGCTCATCGGCCTTGGCGAGGCGCTGGCGCAGCGCACCTCGTTCGAGCCGGCCGAACCGGCTGGCGTCAATCCATCCACCGACGAGCTGGCCTTCTATCCGGTGCTGTACTGGCCGGTGGTGGCCGGCAGGCCCGCGCCAGACGCCGCCGCGCTGCGCAAGCTCGATTCATACATGAAGGGCGGCGGCCTCGTCATTTTCGACACCCGCGACGCCATGACCGCCCGGCCGGGCGTCACCACGCCGGAAGGCGCGCAGCTGCAGCGCATGCTCCGCACCCTCGACCTGCCGGCGCTGGAGCCGGCGCCGCAGGATCACGTGCTTGGCAAGGCGTTTTATCTTCTGGATAATTTTCCAGGACGCTACAGCCGTGGACAGACCTGGGTGGAGGCGCTGCCCAGACGGGCGAATGGCGAACGGGTTCCGGCGCGCGGCGGCGACGGCGTCACGCCGGTGATCATCACCTCCAACGACTGGGCGGCGGCCTGGGCGGTGGACGCCAGCGGCCTGCCCATGCTGCCCTTGACCACCGATGGCCACGACAGCGAGGAGCGCCAGCGCGAACTGGCCCTGCGCGTCGGCGTCAATGTGGTCATTCACGCGCTCACCGGCAATTACAAGGCGGACCAGGTGCACCTTCCCGCGCTGTTACGGAGGCTGGGCCAGTGAATATGGTCGCCGCCTCCGGCATCGATTTTTCGCCGTTTCTGCCCTGCCAGGCGCTTGTGGCGTCCGGCGTCCTTGGCCTGGCGTTGTGCCTCGCTGGCTGGCGCGCGCGCGGCCCCGTCGTGCTGCTGCGCGTCCTCGCCCTCGGCCTGCTGCTGCTCGGCCTCGCCAACCCGTCGCTGGTGACCGAGAACCGGGAGAAGCTGAAGGACATTGTCGCCGTCGTCGTCGACCGCTCCGGTTCGCAGGCCCTGGCCGACCGCAGGGCGCAGACTGACGCGGCCAGCGCCGCCGTGATGCGGCGGCTGGAAGCGCTGCCCAACGTCGAAACCCGCGTTGTTGAGGTGAAGGACGGCGCCGGCGACGACGGCACCCGGCTTGTGGGCGCCCTGGGCGGCCTGCTCGCCGACGCGCCCGCCGGCCGCGTCGCCGGCGTCATCGCCATCACCGACGGCGTCGCCCACGACGCGCCGGCCAACGCCGCCGCAGCCAGTGAGATCGCAGCCAGTTTCGCTGGCGCGCCGTTCCACGCGCTGGTGACGGGCCGCAGCCAGGAAACCGATCGCCGCGTCGCCCTGACCCAGGCGCCGCGTTTTGGCATCGTTGGCAAGGACATGATGATCCGCGCCGAGATCGTCGAGCGTGGCGGCCCGGGAACCGCGCGCGTGACCTTGCGTCGTGACGGCCTCGCCCTTGGCGCCGCCACGCTGGCCACCAACCGCCCCGTCGATATTCCCGTGCGGGTCGATCACGCCGGGCCGAACGTGATCGAGATCGAGGTTGAGCCGCTGCCGGGCGAGCTGACCCTTGCCAATAACCGCGCCGTGCTGACGGTGGAGGGCGTGCGCGAGAAGCTGCGCGTGCTGCTGGTTTCCGGCGAGCCGCACCCGGGCGAGCGCACGTGGCGTAATCTGCTGAAATCCGACGCCAGCGTCGATCTGGTGCACTTCACCATCCTGCGCCCGCCAGAGAAGCAGGACGGCGCGCCGATCAACGAGCTGTCGCTGATTCCATTCCCGACCCGCGAACTCTTCCAGCAGAAAATCCGCGATTTCGACCTCATCATCTTCGACCGTTACGCCAACCAGAGCGTGCTGCCGTCGGCCTATTACCAGAACATCGTCAACTACGTCCGCAACGGCGGCGCGCTGCTGGTGTCGGCGGGGCCCGAGTACGCCGGGTCAACCAGCCTTGCCCGCACGCCGCTGGCCGAGGTGTTGCCGGCCATGCCGGATGGGAATGTGAGCGAGACGCCCTACCGGCCGGCGCTCAGCGGACCAGGCAAGCGTCACCCGGTCACGCGCGACCTGCCCGGGGCTGACGCGGCCACGCCGGACTGGGGCTCCTGGGCCCGTCTGGTGGGCGCTGAGGTCGATCGCGGCTCCGTCGTGCTGGACGGCCCCGGGAAAAAGCCGCTGCTGGTGCTGCAACGTGAGCAGCGCGGCCGGGTGGCGCTGCTGCTGTCCGACCACGCCTGGCTGTGGGCGCGCAATTTCCAGGGCGGCGGCCCCTATCTCGATCTGCTGCGCCGCGTCAGCCACTGGCTGATGCGCGAGCCGCAGCTGGAAGAAGAAGCGCTGCGGGCGGAGGCGCGCGGCGGCGAAATCCGCATCACCCGCCAGACCATGGGCGATGCGCCGGAACCGGTGCTGGTGACGTCGCCAGACGGCGTTGAGAGCCGCGTCTCCCTGACGTTGCGCAAGCCTGGCGAATATGCCGGCGTCATGCCGGTGCGCGGCCAGGGTCTCTACCGGCTCCGTTCCGGCGATCTCATGGCCTTCGTCGCGACCGGACCGCAGAACCCGCGTGAACTCTCCGACGTGTTCAGTGATGAAACCCGGCTCCGTCCGCTGGCGCAGGCCAGTGGCGGCGACATGCGGCGCCTCCAGCCCGGCGACCAGCCCCTGGCTACCCCGCGAATCCTCATGGCCCGGAGCGGCCCCCTGTCTGGCCCTGACTGGATCGGCCTGCGCCCGCGCGACGGTTATGTGGTGCGCGGCGTGTCCAGCACCCCGCTCGGCATTGGTTTCGCCGCCCTCGGCCTCGCCCTTGGCGCGCTGCTACTGGTGTGGGTCGGTGAAGGCCGCCGCAGCCGCGCCCGCGCCTGAGCGCTGGCCGACAGGTCTGTCCGGGGGCGTTCGCGCCTGGCCGCGTCGCGTGCCGGCGCCGGCGTAAACTTCTGACGGCGATATTCTCACGGGCCGGTTCTGGCGATCGCAAAAGCCCTGCGCCACTCCGGATGCGTTGTGCTGGCGCGGCTGCGCCTGGCCGGCCGGGCCTTGTTCATACCCTTGAAATTCGCGCCGCCGGTCCGTGCTCCAGCCTGCGGGCGAACGGCCGGCGACTGGTGTCGCAGGCGCCGTCGCGGCACATGGGCGCAATCGCGTCGCCAGAAGACATGGGCGCCAGCATATTCGACGGCTGCTATTCAAATGGGATAATTGTTGTTCATTAAATCATATTTGGTTGATTCAATTGTTCAATTGATAAATGTGATGCGTACTGATATATTTCAGCGGAATTAATGTAAATTTTATTTAATGTATACAAAAATATATCTAAAAATATCTTGAATTCCGGCGTCGTGTCCGCAATGAATCCAGTAAGGTGAAGCTGCGTGACGGTGGCGTGATGGGGGGAGGCGTTTGGCGATATGGCATGGCGGCGCTGGCGGTCCCGGCGTTGCTGGCGGCCGGATCGCCGGCCTGGGCCGGCGCGCCAACGCTGTTGCCCGGCGCGGCCCAGATCATTGCCACCGGTACGTTTACGGAAGGCAGGCGCAAGGGTGGGCAGGGCAGCGGGGCATTCCGCAAGGACGAGATCGAGGGGCTGGCGGAATACGGTCTGCTGGACGGGCTGACCATCCTGTTTTCGCCCCGTCTCACCGCCCAGTCCGTCAACCGGTTCATGACTGTGACAGCCGGCGATGACGTCACCCTCGCGGCGATGGGGCGGCGGGTTGACGCCGGCGTGTCGGCCCGTCTGGGCGCGCGCGCCCGCCTGCTGAAGGGGCCGCGGGACGTGGTTTCACTGGAAATCTCGGGGCGCGGCGGCGCCCTGGTCAATGACGTGGCCAGCCCGGTCATGCGGCGGGCGGCGGAGATTGAAGCGCGCCTGCTGTGGCAGCGGCAGTTTCGTATGCTGGGCAAGCCATGGTTTGTCGATATCCAGGCTGGCTACCGTCACTTCTTCCAGGCCGGGACGCGGTGGGAGGCGGCGCGCAGCCAGGGCGAGGCGGTGCTCGACGCAACCCTTGGCGTTCACCTGAATCCGCGTTTCATGCTGCTGCTACAGAATTTCAGCACCTTTCCCGTCGGCGATCAGGGGCCGCCGGGCAATCGCGCCGGATCGACGCACAAGGCCCAGGCGTCACTCGCCTGGAAGCTGTCGCCAGCCTGGACCCTGCAGGCCGGCGTGGTGGGGACCTGGGCCGGCGGCGCCCCGTGGCGGGACCGGGGAATCATCGTCGGCGTCTGGCGGCGTTTCGGCGGCTGAGCGTCCGGCGTGAACCTGGTCGCAGACCTTTTCTGACCGGCAGGCGCGCCCCCGTTCACAGGGCGGCATATGGTTTGCGCCCATGGGCCGCAGACGCCATGAGCGATGATCCCGGGGGATGGTGAACGGGGCGGCGCCGTTCAGGGTCAACCGGGCGAGGCCACGGCGGTTTCGCGGGTCGCCCCGGAGGCCGGGCAGGGCGGCGGGGGCGCCGCCAGACGGCCGTTGCCCTGCGGCTTTCCTGATGCAAGCCCCGGCCGGTCCCCCAGCCTGGGGGGATGCGACCGCGCTCCAAACGCAAGAAAGGCGCGACCGCAAGTCGCGCCTTTCTGCAAATCCGGATTGTCTGCGTCCCTCCTGCCGGAAAGACGGAGCCAGATATTGTCAGCCGAGCTGGATCGAGCCAGCCTCGGGACCCTTCGGGCCTTCGACGAGCTTGACGATGACCTGCTGGCCTTCCTGCAGCTCATCGATGCCAGAGCGGGAGAGGGCGGACTGGTGGACGAACACGTCCTTGCCGCCGCGCTCCAGGGCGATGAAGCCGAAGCCGCGCTCCGGGTTGAACCACTTGACGATGCCAGCTTCCTCCGGCACGCCGTCCAGCACGGACGGGTCGAAGAAACGGCCGCCCGGACGACGCGGGCCGCGATCGCCGAAGCCGCCGCGGTCACCGCCGAAGCCGCCGCTGCGCGGACCGCGGTCGCCATAACCGCCGCCGCCGAAGCCGCCGCTGCGCGGACGGGGCGCTTCAGCCGTGCTGGTGTCCACGTCCAGAACCTGCGTGACCTGGGCGCCCTTCTGGCCCTGGCCGACGCGCACGGTCAGCGTGGTGCCCGGCTCCAGGGTGGAGTGGCCAGCGGCTTCCACCGGGCGGATGTGGAGGAACGCCTCGCCCGAGCCGTCGGTCAGCTGGACAAAGCCAAAGCCCTTCTGGGCATTGAACCATTTCACCGTGGCGCCAACCTCGGGACCGCCGAAATCATTCTGGCGGGAGTAGGATGGCCGGGAAGGCATGGAAGGCGCCATCTCGTGCGCCCACGGATCAGGGGCATGGTCACGGGAACGGCGGCGGTCGCGGAAATCGTTGTCTCGGCTCATCCGGATACTCAGCTTGTAAAAGTTCAAAGGCGCGGTCGGTACTTGAGCGGCCAACGTATTAGTAACCCTACTCAAGGCCGGTTGAAAGGGGGCAAATGCCCTCAGGCGCATAAACTTTTGGCTCTTGCCGGAAAGTGATCGCGTCGCCGCCGGTGAAGCAGAATGCTTTGGCGCCATGGCAGTGGTGCGTATAATTGCGTTAATCAGGCTCACGGGCGCAGAAAAGGCGAGCGTTTGTCTGTCTGGGCAGCGGTTGCGGCGAGGCTTTCGGGCCGTTCACAGGGGTTTGATCGCAACGGGCTGTTCTCGCCGCGCATGAACGTCCTGCGCCCCCCTCTGCGTGCGCCGCGCTGCGGCTGCGTCTTGCCTGCTGACAGTTTCATTCTGTCAGCCTGCGTCATCTCGACTTCTGCGACGCCGTTGCCTAAAGCGGTTGTGTCCGCTCTGATCGCGCGCATCCAACCAACGGGCTCCGGCCTCCGCGACATCTGTTCGCGGCAAACCGAACCGGGGCCGCAAGGGAGACAATGGCGATGGCAGCCATCAACAAAGTTACCGATCTGACCCTGGATGGCGACGTCGCCGTCATTACCCTGAATTCCCCGCCTGTGAACGCCCTGTCCGCCCCGGTGCGCGACGGCCTGTTCGACGCCTTCACCGCTGCGGTCAATGATCCGGCGGCCAGGGCCATCGTGCTGCTCTGCGACGGCCGCACCTTCATCGCCGGCGCCGACATCAGCGAATTCGGCAAGGGTCCGAGCGGCAAGCCGCTGCAGGACGTCCAGGCGCTGATGGAAAATTCGCCCAAGCCGGTCGTCGCCGCCATCCATGGCACCGCGCTGGGCGGCGGTTTCGAGGTTGCGCTCACCGCGCACTACCGCGTCGCCGTCCCCTCCGCCAAGGTGGGCCTGCCGGAGGTCAAGCTGGGCCTGCTGCCGGGCGCCGGCGGCACCCAGCGCCTGCCGCGCCTCGTTGGCCCGGAAGTGGCGCTGCAGTACCTGACCAGCGGCGATTTCATCAGTTCGGATGTGGCCCTGAAAAGCGGCCTGGTCGATGAGCTGGTCGAGGAAGGCAAGCTGCGCGACGGCGCCGTCGCTTTCGCCCGCAAGCTGGTTGCCCAGAACCGCCCGCTGAAGAAGGTGCGCGATCTGCAGGACAAGGTGGAGGCCGCGCGCGGCAAGCCGGAGATCTTCGCCGATTTCCGCAAGGCCAACGCCCGCCGCTTCCGTGGCTTCGACGCGCCGGAAGCCAATATCAAGTGCGTTGAGGCGGCCGTGAACCTGCCGTTCGACGAGGGCATGAGGGAAGAGCGCCGCCTGTTCGAGGGCCTGATGAGCGGCTCCCAGTCCGCCGCCCAGCGCTACATCTTCTTCGCCGAGCGCCAGGCCGCGAAGATCCCCGACGTGCCGGAAGACACCCCGGTGCTGCCGATCCGCAAGGTTGGCGTCATCGGCGCCGGCACCATGGGCGGCGGCATTTCGATGAACTTCCTCAGCGCCGGCATCCCGGTGACCATCGTCGAGATGCAGAAGGAAGCGCTTGATCGCGGCGTCGGCATCATGCGCAAGAACTACGAGAACACCGCGAAAAAGGGTCGCCTGACCCAGGCGGACGTGGAAAAGCGCATGGGGCTGCTCACCCCCAGCCTCGATCTCAATGACCTCGCCGATTGCGACATGGTCATCGAGGCCGTCTACGAGAACATGGACATCAAGAAAGAGGTGTTCGCGAAGCTCGACGCCATCGTCAGGCAGGGCGCCATCCTTGCCTCCAACACCTCCTATCTCGACGTCAACGAGATCGCGTCGGCGACGAAGCGGCCGGAATGGGTCATCGGCACCCACTTCTTCTCGCCGGCCAACGTCATGAAGCTGCTGGAGATCGTCCGCGGCGACAGGACGGCGAAGGACGTCATCGCCACGGTGATGAAGCTGTCCAAGAAGATCGGCAAGGTGCCGGTGCTGGTGGGCGTCTGCCACGGCTTCGTCGGCAACCGCATGCTGGCCCAGCGCCAGCGCGAAGCCAACAAGCTGGTGCTGGAAGGCGCCATGCCGTGGGACATCGACCGCGTGCTGTACGATTTCGGCTTCCCCATGGGCCCCTTCGCCATGTCCGATCTCGCCGGCCTCGACATCGGCTGGTCGAAGGACACGTCGTCCTCGTCCACCCTGCGTGAGGTGCTGTGCGAGATGGACCGTCGCGGCCAGAAGAACGGCCGGGGCTTCTACGACTACGACGAGAAACGCAACGCGACGCCGTCGGCCGAGGTTGAGAAGGTCATTCTCGACTTCGCGAAGAAGCAGGGCATCGAGCGCCGCAAGATCTCCGACGAGGAGATTCTGGAGCGCTGCATCTACCCGATGATCAACGAAGGCGCGAAGATCCTCGAGGAAGGCAAGGCCATCCGTGGTTCGGACGTCGATATCGTCTGGATCAACGGTTATGGCTGGCCGGTCTACCGTGGCGGCCCGATGTTCTATGGCGATCTGATCGGCGCCGGCAAGGTGCTGGCCAAGATGAAGGAATTCCAGCAGAAGCACGGCGATGACTTCAAGCCCTCCGCCCTGCTGGAGAAGGTCGCGGCCGAAGGCAAGAAGCTGCACCAGCTCTGAGCCATCCTGCTGGAGCCCGCCCCTGCGTTGAAAAGGGGCGGGCGTTCGCGCAGCGTAAATAATGACGGGCTCCGCGGCGCGGCGCCCGCCCGATCCTGGCCCGGCGTCGTCCGGGCCTTTTTTGTTGGTGTTTGTGACGCAGGACCAGGCGCCCCCTTGACCGCGGCGGCGGACCTGGCCTGAATTGAACGTCAGGTCTGGTTTTTCCAGGGGGGGCGCCGCCGGCGCCGCCATGCGATCCGTCGTATGGCGGCCTGAGACGGCGCGGTTGGCGGTGAGGCTTGCTTGCGTGTCCTGATTGTTGAGGACGAGGCGCTGCTGGCGCTGGAATATGAGCTGCTCCTGGAGGAGCTGGACTGTGATCCGGTTGGCGTCGCGGGGGATTCCGTTGCGGCGCTCGCCATGGCGCGCGCCCTGGCGCCCGATCTGGCCATCGTCGACGTGAACCTGCAGGACGGCATGACCGGCGCCGATCTTGGCGTCGCCATTGGCAGGGACCCCGGCGTTCCCGTGCTGTTCGTGACCAGCGAGGCCAGCCATGTGGATCTGGAGGCGGCTGGCGTTCTGGGCGCCCTGCCCAAGCCATTCACCAGTTCCGGCTTCGCCGCCGCGATCGGCTGGGCCCGGGCCCATGTGACGGGCGGCGCGCCGGGCCCGAAGCCGGTCGGCATTCTGTCGCATCTGGGGTAGCGTCAGTTTCCGGCGGCGGCCAGGGTTCGCCCGCAAGGGACAGCGCCCGGTGGCCCGGCTGAGGATTTTGTCCCGGTATGGTTTATGACGCCGCTGGCCCGCGGCCGGAACACCTTCCATGTCAGGCAAATCCGCAACGTCAGTGTGGATTTATCAACGGATTTGCCGAACGAGCGCTTGTTCAAGGGTTGCCATCGCCCTCCGCCGTGTAGAAGATCGGCGGCAAGAGCGGAACGTTTGTCGTGCCTGAAGGTTGCAAACGTCTGCGGTTATGGTGAGAATAGCCGGCCGAAATAATAAGACTATGCTCGGCTCAGGGAGGGGATTGTGCGTCAGATAACGCAAATGGCGGCCGCGCTGCGCCGTTTTTCATCAGGCCCGGAATGTTCCGGCCATCATTTCCACATTTCATAGCGCCGGGTAGTCCAGCATGTCAGGACCCATACTGTCCGTGCGTGATGTCGCCGTCCGTTTTGGCGGCATCGTCGCGCTGAGCGGCGTCTCGTTCGATCTTCCGTCCCAGCAGATCAATGCGCTGATCGGGCCGAACGGCGCCGGCAAGACCACGCTCTTCAACTGTCTCAGCAGGTTGTACACGCCCACCAGCGGCGACATCCTGTTCGAGGGGCAATCCATTCTCTCGCGTCCGGCGCACCGCATCGCCGAGATCGGCATTGGCCGCACCTTCCAGAATCTGGCGCTGTTCCAGAACCTGTCGGTGCTGGATAACGTCCGCATCGGCAGCCACTGCCGGACGCGCGGCGACTACATCAGCGATTCGCTGGCGCTGCCGTGGAGCCGGTCCACCGAGAAAGAGATCGATCACAAGGCCCGGCAGATCATCCGCTATCTGGACCTGCAGTCGGTCATGCACCGGCGCGTCGGCGATCTGCCGTTCGGCACCCAGAAGCGCGTCGAAATGGCCCGCGCCCTCGCCGCTGATCCGAAGCTGCTCCTGCTCGATGAGCCGGCCGCCGGCCTGAACCACGGCGAAGTGGACGAGCTGGGCGATCTCATCAAGCACGTGCGCGATGATCGCAAGCTGACGGTGTTGCTCGTCGAGCACCACATGAGCCTGGTCATGTCGATCTCCGACACGGTGGTGGCGCTCAACTTCGGTCGCAAGATCGCCGAGGGCACGCCGGCGGAAGTGCAGAGCAACCCTGACGTCATCGCTGCTTATCTCGGGACGGACCAATGACGAAACTGCTTGAAGTCAAGGGTCTGCATGCCGGCTATGGGCAGACCAAGGTGCTGCACGGCATCGATTTCTCCATCGAGCAGGGCAGCGTCACCACGCTGCTGGGCGCGAACGGCGCCGGCAAGACGACGACCCTGCGCGCCCTGTGCGGCATGATCCGGCGCTCCGGCGATGTTCTGCTCAACGGTGAGCAGATCAATCGCAAGCAGACCGAGGACATCGTCCGCGTCGGCGTCGCCCATGTGCCCGATGGCCGCGGCACCTTCACCCGCCAGACGGTTGAAGAGAACCTGCAGCTGGGCGCCATGACGCGCGGCGACAGGGCCGCCATCGCCCAGGACATGGAGCTGGTGTTCAGCTACTTCCCGATCCTGAAGGAGCGTCGCACCCAGCAGGCGGGCCTGCTCTCGGGCGGCGAACAGCAGATGCTGGCCGTTGGCCGGGCGCTGATGCTGCGTCCGAAGCTGATGCTGCTGGATGAGCCGTCCTTTGGCCTTGCGCCGATGATCACGCGTGAAATCTTCGAGATTTTCCGTGAGCTGAACCGCAAGGAAAAGGTCAGCATGCTCGTGGTCGAGCAGAACGCCCAGATCGCTCTGGAGCTCGCCGACCAGGCCTATCTGCTTGAAACCGGCCGCATCGTGTTTTCGGGCCGCGCGGATGACATCCGCGACGACGAGAACCTGCGCAAAGCCTATCTGGGCTACTGAGGAGCCGACTGATGGAACTCTTTGTTCAGCAAGTCATTGCGGGCATATCGACCGGCTCTATCTACGCCTGCGTCGCGCTCGCTGTCGTCATGATCTACGTCGCCATTGGCCACCTGAACTTCGCCCAGGGCGAAATGGCGATGTTCTCCACCTTCATCGCCTGGCAGCTCATCACCTGGGGCGTGCCCTACTGGGTGGCGTTCTTCCTCACCATCGCGATTTCCTTCGTCGGCGGCATCATCATTGAACGGGTGATCTTCAAGCCGCTCGACAACGCGCCGATCCTCAGCCACGTGGTGATGTTCATCGCGCTGCTGACCATCATCACCAGCGCCGCCGGCTTCATCTGGGACTTCTCGATCAAGACGTTCCCGTCGCCGTTCGGTTCGGCCCCGCTGTTTGGCTCCAGCCTCATCAGCGCCCACCAGGCCGGCATGATGGCGGTCACGCTGCTCCTGCTGCTGGCCCTGTTCTTCTTCTTCCGCTACACGCGCGTCGGCCTGGCGCTGCGCGCTTCGGCTGACAATCCGGTGTCGGCGCGACTGGTCGGCATCCGCGTGTCGTGGATGATCGCCCTTGGCTGGGGCCTCGCCACCGCCATCGGCGCCGTCGCCGGCATGCTGGTGGCCCCGGTGGTGTTCCTTGAGCCGAACATGATGCTTGGCATCCTGGTCTATGGCTTCGCCGGCGCCGTTCTTGGCGGCCTCAGCAGCCCGGGCGGCGCCGTTCTTGGCGGCTTCCTGGTGGGCGTCATCGAGAACCTGGCCGGCACCTTCATTCCCGTCATTGGCGGCGAGCTGAAGCTGACCATCGCCCTGTGCATCATCGTTCTGGTGCTCGTCCTGAAGCCTGGTGGTCTGTTTGGCCGCGCAACCATCCAGCGGGTGTAATCATGTCTGTCAATCTTGAGGAAGCGGCCGAGCATCCCGCCGTCGCCGCCGATATCGAAACCCGCCCGCTGGGCCGGGACCGGATGCTGAAGATCGTCTTTGGCCTTCTCATCCTTGTTGCGGCGTTGGTCCTGCCGTTCGTCACCAAGAGCTTCTTCGTCTTTCAGGTGACGATGGTGATGATCTACGCCATCGCCATTCTCGGGCTGAACCTGCTCACGGGCTTCAACGGTCAGTTCTCGCTTGGTCACGCCGCCTTCTACGCCATCGGCGCCTACACGGCGGCGATCCTGATGGACAAGGCGGAGGTGTCCTACGTCTGGACGCTGCCCATCGCCGGCATTGTCTGCTTCGTGTTCGGTTTCCTGTTCGGCCTGCCGGCGCTGCGTCTCGAAGGCATTTACCTTGCCCTCGCCACGTTCGCCCTGTCGGTCGCGACGCCCCAGATCCTCAAGCTGTCGCCGCTTGAGCACTGGACCGGCGGCGTGCAGGGCATCGTCATCATGAAGCCGGACGCGCCGTTTGGCCTCCCGCTCAACCAGGACCAGTGGCTGTACTTCTTCACGCTGATCGTGACGGCCCTCATGTTCTGGATGGCGCATAACCTGCTCCGCAGCCGCACCGGCCGCGCCATGATGGCCATTCGCGACAACCCGATCGCCTCGCGGTCCATGGGCGTCAACAACTCGCTCTACAAGGCGACCACCTTCGGCATCAGCGCCACCTACACCGGCATCGCCGGCGCTCTCGGCGCCATCGTGGTGCAGTTCGTGGCGCCGGACAGCTTCACGGTTGTCCTGTCGATCGCGCTGCTGGTCGGTCTGGTAGTTGGCGGCGTGGGCTGGATTCCTGGCGCTTTCTTCGGCGGCCTGTTCGTCCTGTTCGTGCCGAACATTGCCGAGAGCATCTCCAAGGGTCTGTCCGGCGCTTTCTACGGCCTGATCCTGATGTTCCTGGTGTTCATCATGCCAACGGGCGTCGCCGGCTTCATCGCCCTGATCCGCCACAAAATTTTGCGGCGCGGAGCCTGAGGCCATGACAACGCTCCTGACGCCGGATGGTCGGTCAGGAGCCTGCGGCTCGCGCTCCGGCGCATGGAAATAAACGCGGCGGTCCCCATGGGGCCGCCGCGTTTTTGTTTGTGACCCGGGGAGGAAGCGCCGGCGGCTGGAGCTCCGCCAGAAGAACGCCAGCAGGAGACGCCAGGGGCTGATTTCCCGGGCGCCAGGCGGACGGCGGTGAGATGCTTCGGCGTTGCCTCTCTGAACCCGGGCGCATGCCCGGGCAGCGACCGGCCCTGGGGGCGGGTCAGGATAGCGGCGCCCTGGTCACGGGGACGCCCGAAAAAGGGGGAAGGAACACCATGCAGGCTTTGGCAAGACACCTTGCGCGCGCGACGCGAACGGCAGCCGGATACGCCGTGGCGGCGACAGCCGCCGCCGCCATGCTCGCCCTGTCCGCATCAGGGGCCGCCGCTGACAAGAAATATGGCCCCGGCGCCTCCGACACGGAAATCCTGTTCGGGCAGACGATGCCCTACAGTGGACCCGCCTCGGCCTACGGGGTGATCGGCAAGGCGCAGGAAGCCTATTTCCGCATGCTGAACGAGCACGGCGGCGTCAATGGCCGCAAGCTGCGCATGCTCAGCTACGATGACGGCTACAGCCCGCCCAAGACGGTGGAGCAGATCCGCAAGCTGGTGGAGCAGGACAATGTGCTGTTCACTTTCCAGACCCTCGGCACGCCGTCCAACGCCGCGATCCAGAAATACATGAACCAGAAGAAGGTTCCGCAACTGTTCGTCTCCACCGGCGCCAGCCGTTTCTCGGAGCCGAAGGAGTTCCCGTGGACCATGGGTTTCAATCCGACCTACCTTACGGAAGGCCGGATCTACGGACGTTACATCCGCGCCCACAAGCCCGACGGCAAGATCGCGATTCTTTACCAGAACGACGACTTCGGGCGTGAGGTGATCACCGGCCTGCGCCAGGGTCTCGGCGCCGGGGCGGACAAGATGATCATCGCCGAGGTTTCCTACGAGGTGACGGACCCCACGGTCGATTCCCAGATGGTCCGGCTCAAAAACTCCGGCGCTGACATCTTCGTCAATCTGACCACGCCCAAATTCGCGGCCCAGGCGATTCGCAAGGCGGCGGAGCTGCAGTGGAAACCGATGCACCTGCTGACCGTCAATTCGGTCTCCATCACCCAGGTGCTCAAGCCGGCTGGCGTCGATAACGCCAAGGGTATCCTGAGCATCGGCTACCTGAAGGACTGGACCGATCCGGCCTGGAAGGAGGACGCCGGCATGAAGAAATGGTCCGCCTTCATGGACAAATACATGCCCGGCTCCGACAAGGATAACGCTGTCTATCTCTACGCCTACACGGCCGCCCAACTGCTGGAGCAAGTGCTGAAGGCCGCTGGCGATGACCTGACGCGGGAGAACATCATGAAGCAGGCGGCGTCCATGAAGGACGTCACCCTCGACCTGTTCCTGCCCGGCATGTCAGTCAACACCAGCCCAACCGACTACCTGGTGGTCGAACAGATGCGCATGGCGCGCTTCGATGGCGAACGTTGGGTTCCGTTCGGCGAGCTGATCGACGCATCGACCAGTCACTGATTTGCCGCCTGGCGACCTGGTCATTCGCACCAGGCCGCCAGGCGCTGGCATATCGCCGGCCTGGCCGGCCGCCTGATCAGCCTGCCGGAAATGTCGCTGACCAGACCGGCCCGGCCAGGGCCTTCGGGGCACAGAAGCGCGATGGCGGCATGAGCGCTGCGCCCGGATGTTGCGCCCCCCAGGGCTTTTATCAAGCGTTTATCTATTGTTCTTGCGGCTCACACCTCAATAACCGCAACCACGCGGGCTCGCAGAACAGCGTTTGCGCGCGCGCGCATCCTTGAAGTGGCGTTGAACTAACTGAAATATATCATAGAATCGTAATATCCGATTGCCGCTTGGCAAGGTCCGACCCGCGCTCTACCAAGAAGGGGCGCATATGCCCGTCTGGTAGATAATTTGGGGTTCGGAATGACATGGACACGGCGTGGTCTGCTTGCCGCTGCTGGCGTGGGCGTGGCGGGCGGCGTTCTGGGCTCGCGGCGGGCCTTCGCGGGCAGGGGGCGTTATGACGTTGGCGCTTCTGACACGGAAATCCGCATCGGCTCCATTTTCCCCTACAGCGGCCCCGCGTCAGCCTATGGGGTAATTGGCAAGGTCGAGGCGGCCTGGTTCCGCAAGCTCAATGACGGCGGCGGCGTCAACGGGCGGCAGGTCACGCTGATCTCCTACGACGACGCCTACAACCCGGCCAAGGCGGTTGAGCAGGTGCGGCGCCTGGTCGAGAGCGACGGCGTGCTGGCCATCTTCAATCCGCTTGGCAATCCGTCCAACACCGCCATCCAGAAATATCTCAACGACCGGCGCATCCCGCAGCTCTTTGTCGCCACCGGGACAACCAAGTGGGGCGACTACCGGCATTTCCCATGGACCATCAGCGGTCAGCCGCCATACCAGGCGGAAGCCATGGTTTATGCCCGCATGATCCTTGAACGCACGCCGGACGCCCGCATCGGCGTGCTTTTCCAGAACGATGATTTCGGCAAGGATTATCTGGCCGGGCTGCGCGCTGGTCTTGGCGCCCGCGCCGACGCCATGATCGTCGCCACGGCGCCCTATGAGCTGTCCGACGCGACCGTTGACGCCCAACTGGTGAAACTGCGCGCCGCAGGGGCCACGGTTTTCGTCAATGTCGCCACCTCGAAGTTCGCCGCCCAGGCCATCCGCCGCATCGCTGAAATGGGCTGGAAGCCGGAGCAGTATCTGGTCAGCGTCTCGCAGACCGTGGCCGGGACCATGCGCCCCGCCGGGCTGGAAAACGGCAAGGGCGTCATCAGCAGCTATTACCTGAAGGACCCGGCCGATCCCGCCTGGAGCGACGACGCGGGGATGAAGGCGATGAACGCCTTTCTGGACCAGTATCTGCCAGACGTGGACCGCAACAACATCCTCAACGTCTACGGCTATGTGCTGGCCCGGTTGCTGACCCATGTGCTGGAGCGTTGCGGCGATGAGCTGACGCGCGACAACCTGCTGCGTCAGGCCACCAGCATCAGCGATCTGCGGCTGGACATGCTGCTGCCGGGCGTCGCCATCACTACGGCGCCAGACAATTACTTCCCCTTCCGGCAGTTGCAGCCGCTGCAATTCGACGGCGCCCGCTGGCGGCCGCTCGGCCCGGTCATCACCGGCGAGGTGCGCCTCTGACGTTTCTCACCGGCGGCGCCGCGGCCGGAAATTCAACGAAAGTCGTATCGCCATTGTGATAATCGCTGCGCCCTGGGCGCTGTATTGCAATTAGTCACATCTGCAACAGAATGAAGTCAGGCGCGCCGGAGCCAATGAGAGCGCGCATCTTTCATTCCGGATGTGGAGCATGTGATGATCAGAGCGACCTTGAGGGGCGCTGGCGTAGCCGTCGTTGCGGCTGTGGCGGCGCTGTCGGGATTGGCCGTACAGGCGTCGCCGGCCACGGCGCAGAAAAAATACGGCCCCGGCGTGACCGATACTGAAATCAGGATCGGCAACATCATGCCCTATAGCGGCCCGGCGTCGGCTTACGGCAGCATTGGAACCACCGAGGCGGCGTATTTCCGCAAGATCAACGACGAGGGCGGCATTAACGGCCGCAAGATCACCTTCATCTCCTATGACGACGCCTACAGCCCGCCGAAGGCGGTGGAGCAGGTGCGCAAGCTGGTGGAGCAGGACAATGTGCTGCTGGTGTTCAACCCGCTCGGCACCCCGTCCAATACGGCGATCCAGAAATACCTGAACCAGAAGGGCGCGCCGCACCTGTTTCTCGCCACCGGCGCCACCAAATGGGGCGACTATCAGAACAATCCCTGGACCATGGGCTGGCAGCCCACCTACCAGGGCGAGGGCCGCATCTACGCCCGCTACATCCTCGACAATTATCCCAACGCCAAAATCGGCATTCTGTACCAGCACGACGATTTTGGCCGCGACTATCTCCAGGGCCTGAAGGATGGCCTTGGCGACAAGGCGAAGTCGATGATCGTTTCGGAGGTGTCTTACGAACTGGCGTCGCCCACGGTGGATGCGGAGATCCTGAAGCTGCGCTCCAGCGGCGCTGATGTGTTCGTCAACATCACCACGCCCAAATTCGCCGCCCAGGCGATCCGCAAGGTCGCTGAAATCGGCTGGAAGCCGGTGCATCTGCTGGTGAACGTTTCCAGCTCTGTCGGCGCCGTCATCAAGCCCGCCGGCTTCCAGAACGCCCAGGGCGTCATGAGCGTGAACTACGTCAAGGATCCCACGGACCCTGGCCTGAAGGACGATCCCGGCGTGAAGGAATGGAACGTCTTCATCGACAAATATCTGCCGGGCGTCGACAAGACCCAGTCGAACTATGTCTATGGCTACAATGTCGCCCGCACCCTGGTTCAGGTGCTGAAACAGGCTGGCGACAACCTGACGCGTGAGAACATCATGAAGCAGGCGGCCAATCTGAAGAATTTCGACCCCGGCATGCTGCAGGAGGGCATCACCATCAACACCAGCCCGACGGACTTCTACCCCATCGAGCAGGAGCGGATGATGAAATTTTCCGGCGACCGCTGGGAAAATTTTGGCCCGGTTCTGAGCGGCGCCATGAAGTAGACGGCGCCGCGCCGCGCGCCGGACAGCTGGCGGCGGCCATGAGGCGCACACCATGAGGCGCACACCAGCAGGCGCGCTGAAAAAAGGCGCGCCGGCAGGGGCCTGTCAGGCGGACGTCTGGCAGGCGAGGTGCACCTTGCTGGCGAATGTCGCGTCCTCGCCACTGGCCAGCAAGGGCGCGGCGTCGGCCACGGCGTCGCACAGCTGCGCCACCCATTCGTGCTCGGATTTGGCGAAATCGTTGAGCACGAAGGCGTGCACCGCGTCCTTGTGGCCCGGGTGGCCAATGCCGAGGCGCACCCGGCGATAGTCGTTGCCAACCAGCGCGGTGATCGAGCGCAGGCCGTTGTGCCCGGCGTTGCCGCCGCCCGTCTTCACCCGCAATTTGCCCGGCGCCAGGTCCAGCTCATCGTGAAACACCACGATGTCGCCGATGGCGATCTTGTAGAACCGCGCCGCCTCGGCCACCGCGCGACCGGATTCGTTCATATAGGTCTGCGGCTTCAGCAGCACGACCCGCTCACCGCCGATGGTTGCCTCGGACGCCTGGGCCTGGAACTTGCTGCGCCACGGCGCGGCGCGATGCCGGCGGGCAATCGTCTCCACGGCCATGAAGCCGATGTTGTGGCGGTTGCCGGCGTATTTGGGGCCGGGGTTGCCAAGACCGACGAACAGCAGCATGCGCGGCGCCTTTCAGTGTCCGGACAGGCCCGGAGCCGGCGCGGCGGCCGGCTTGCGCTCGGGCGCGACGGGTTCCGGTCATGAAAAAGGCGGGGGCGTCGCCGCTCCCGCCAGATTTTCCGTGGCGCCCGCCGTTGCGGGCGCGTCGCCTTGATCAGGCTTCCGGCGCAGCTTCTTCGGCGGCCGGCTCCTGGCTCACGGTCGGCGCCACGATGCTGGCGATGGTGAAGTCACGGTCATGGATGCTCGGCTCGGCGCCAGCCGGCAGCTTGACGGCCGAGATGTGGATCGTGTCGCCGACATTCAGGCCAGCGACGTCGATCTCGATCGCGTCCGGGATGGCGTCGGCGCGCACGGTCAGGCTGACGTGGTGACGCACGATGTTCAGCGTGCCGCCGGCCTTCAGGCCAGGCGAAGCTTCCTGGTTGATGAAGTGGACCGGAACGTCCACGTCGATGGTGGCGTCGCGGGTCACGCGCAGGAAGTCGACGTGCAGCGGGGTGTCGCGCACCGGGTCGAGCTGGTAGTCACGCGGAATCACGCGCTCCTTCTTCGAGCCAACGGTGATCTCGAAGATGGTGGTCATGAAGCCGCCGGCGAAAATCGCCATGCGCAGCGGCGCGTATTCGATGGAGATCGGCAGCGGGTCCTGGCCAGCGCCATAGATGACGGCGGGCGAACGGCCCTGACGACGCAGTTCACGAGCGGCCCCCTTGCCGACCCGGGTCCGCGCCTCGGCATTGATCTGCTTGACGGCGGTCATTGAGGTATCCTTACAGTAATGCAAATAGCCGCCTCGCGGCGGCTTGCGCTTGCCCGCGCCTCCAAGGGTGTCTGACGGGCAGGGGCCTTATAGCGGCGGACCGACGTTCTGGCAAGAATTGGCGCTGGGGGCGCCGCCGTGGCGGGCGCGCGGCCCGGCCTGCCCTGAGCCGGGCCAGCGCCTTGCGCCCAGGGCGCCGGAAAAGGTCCCGCCGCTCTCTGGCCCTGCCCGCGCCGGGCCGGGTCGCTGGACCCCATGTGCTCAGGACGACTGGCCGGGCGTCTTTGCATCCGCTGCATCCGCCCGCGTGCGATAGTCGCCGAAAGCGCTGTCGCGCTCGCTCAGCAGCTGTGACACGCTGGCCCCGTCGCGGTGGAAGCGGCTGAAATAAGCGCGGCTGGCTTCCGTGGTCATGGCCAGCGCCTGTAACTCCGTGCCGGCGCGAATGCCGGCGCGCAGGCCCATATGCTCCATGGCGCGATGCACGGCCCGTTTGTTGATCTGCTGCAGTTCCGGCGGCGTCAGGGCGACCCGCTGCGCCATCTCCAGCACGCGCGCCTCCAGTTCCGTGGCTGGCCAGGCCCGGTTGGCGAAGCCCTCGCGCGCCGCCTCGGCCCCGGAGATGGAATCGCCGGTCAGATACATTTCCATGGCGCGGCGCATGCCGACCAGCCAGGGGTGGAACTGGTTGTCGGGCGGGCTCATCAGCCGCGTCGGCGGGTAGCCGATCTGGGCGTCCTCCGCCACGTAGACCAGGTCACAGCAGGCCGCGAGCTCGCTGCCGCCGGCCAGGCAATAACCGTGAACCTGGGCGATCACCGGCTTTTGCAGGTCCCAGATGCGCGTCCAGCCGTCAACCACATGGCGCGGCCACTGGCCGGCGCCGCCGGCGGTGTGAAACGGCTGGCCGCGCGCGTTGTCCGCCGACAGATCATAACCGGAGCTGAAGCAGGAGCCGGCGCCGCGCAGGATGGTGACGTGCACCTCCGGGTCACGGTCGGCGGCTTCGAGGGCTTCAAGGATGGCGGCGCGCAGCGGATTGCTGAGGGCGTTGCGTTTGTGCGGGCGGTTCAGGGTGAGGCGCCGCACCTTTGGCGCTGGCGTATCGACGAGCAAAATGACGTCCGGGCGCGCGGCGTCGGTCATGGGCTTCCTCCTGCGTGTTTTCCGTTTCCTGGCAGTATCGGCCCCATTTCAGGACGCGGCAAGGAAGCAGGGGCAGGAAGGAAGCAGGCGACGCCGACAGGGAGCCCGGCGGCGGCCCGCTCCAGCAGCGCGATTTCAGCATTCGGTCAGGGCGGCGCGATCGGGCGCCGCCATGTTTCGCGCCGGCTGGCGCGTCCTGTCAGTGGTGACCGCCCTTGCCGCCGGCTCCCGCCCGCGCCACCGGGGCGCAGGCGAGCCTGTCGCCGGCGTCGCCGGCCGGCTGGCTGACATAATCGTCCGGCTTGGCGTGGATCATCAGGGTGCGGCCGCTCACGTCGGAAGAGGCCCGCCCCGCGCCGCCCAGCGAGAGCATGGGCGCGAACACCTCCGCCCGCAGCACGCCGTCGGAGCCGACGCGCTGGTTCGGCATGTCGCCGGCGTGGGGACCGCCCTCGGCGAAATAGCCATGTTTGGCGCCGGTTGGGTTGAAGTGTCCGCCGGCGGCCTTGTGGCCGTCGCCCGGGCTGCAGGCGCCGTGCTCATGGGCGTGGAACGCCACCCATTTGCCCGCCGGCAGGCCCTTCACCTCCACATGGATCAGCACGCCAGATGGGGTTTCGAACAGTTGCGCCTCGCCGGTTTTGGCGCCCTTGCCATTGACGAAAATGGCCGTTGCTTCCGGTTGGCGATCGGTCGTGCCCGCCGCCAGCGCCACGGTCGGCAAGGCGGCGGCTGCAAGGGTCGCGCCGATGGCGGCGGCAAATGATGTCAGGCCGTGCATGCGTCATCTCCCATGATTGGTCGGGCCCGGCGCGAAAGCGCGCCGGTCAGCGGGATGAATTCCAGCATGATCCGGCGGCGGCTCTGCGTCCATGGCGCCGTCAGTGAAAACCGGAGCCACGCGCCTGGCTGGCGGCGTGGCCTGGTCCGCCCCCATGGGAAACAACGTCGGTGGCGACGATAAGGCCCGGCCGCGCGCCGCCGTCGCGTGTCACAACATCGGGAGCGGGGAGGGCGGTCGACGTCAGGCGTCGCGGGCGCTCATGAACCGGCGCCAGCCGTCGGCCCGCAACTGGCAGGCCGGGCATTCGCCGCAGCCGTAACCCCAGGGGTGGCGCTGGCTGCGGTCGCCCACATAGCAGGTGTGACTGTGCTCGACGATCAGGTCGAGCAGCGGCGCCCCGCCCAGGTCTTCCGCCAGGGCGAACGTGGCGGCCTTGTCGCGCCACATCAGCGGCGTGTGCAGCACGAAGCGCGCCTCCATGCCAATGTTCAGCGCCACCTGCATCGCCTTGATGGCGTCGTCGCGGCAGTCGGGATAGCCGGAATAATCGGTTTCGCAGACGCCAAGGACGATGTGGCGGCAACCGCGCCGGTAGGCGAGGGCGGCGGCGAAAGTGACGAACAACAGGTTGCGCCCGGGCACGAAGGTGTTGGGCAAGCCGTTCTCGCTGGCGACGATGGCGATGTCGCGGGTCATCGCCGTGTCTGAAATCGCGCCCAGCGCCTCCAGCTTCAGCATGTGGTCGTCGCCGAGACGACCTGTCAGCGCGGCCGAAGGCGTCGCCATGCCGGCGCGGATGGCGTCGCGGCAGATGAGCTCCACCGCATGGCGCTGGCCATAGTCGAAACCGATGGTCTCCACCTCGGCGAAACGCGCCAGCGCCCAGGCGAGGCACGTGGACGAATCCTGTCCGCCGGACAGCAGCACCAGCGCGCGGTCATTGTTCAGCATGCTGTTTCTCCGAAACGCCAGATGGCGGACCCTGGGGAGTCTTGCGCTCCCTGTCGGTCGGAAGCCGCTTCTTCTGTCTTGAGCGAATTCTGACCGACCAGACGACCCAGGTCTCGCAGGCAAGCGTTTTATAACGCCAAAGGCCCGGAGCTGGCGCGCCAGTTCCAGGCCTTTGACAATGAAACGCGGATGTTCAGTCGAACAGGCTGGATACGCTCGACTCCGAGGCGGTGCGGCCGATAGCTTCGCCGATCAGCGGCGCGATCGACAGCACGCGGAAATTCTGCGCCACGCGCACGGCTTCCGTCGGCTGGATGGAGTCGGTGATGACCATTTCCTTCAGGCGCGACGAGGCGATGCGGGCCACGGCGCCGCCGGAGAGCACGCCGTGGGTGCAATAGGCGGTGACTTCCTTGGCCCCCTGCTTCAACAGCGCCTCGGCGGCGTTGCACAGGGTGCCGCCGGAATCGACGATGTCGTCGATGAGGATGCAGCAGCGCCCGCGCACGTCGCCGATAATGTTCATCACCTCGCTCTCGCCGGGGCGCTCACGGCGCTTGTCAACGATGGCGAGCTGGGCGTCGATGCGCTTGGCCAGGGCGCGGGCGCGCACCACGCCGCCCACGTCCGGCGACACCACCATCACTTCCTCGCCGGCGAACCGTTCCTTGATGTCGCGCACCATCACCGGGGCGGCGTAGAGGTTATCGGTGGGAATGTCGAAGAAGCCCTGGATCTGGCCGGCGTGCAGGTCCAGCGTCAGCACGCGGTCGGCGCCGGCGCGGGTGATCAGGTTGGCCACCAGCTTGGAGGAGATCGGCGTGCGCGGACCGGGTTTGCGATCCTGACGGGCGTAGCCGAAATAGGGCAGCACCGCCGTGACGCGGCGCGCCGAGGAGCGGCGCAGGGCGTCGATGATGATCAGCAGCTCCATCAGGTGGTCGTTGGCCGGATAGGAGGTGGACTGGATGACGAACACGTCCTCGCCGCGCACGTTCTCCTGAATTTCCACGAACACTTCCATGTCGGCGAAGCGCTTGACCTGGCAGACCGCCAGCGGCGTCTCCAGATAGTCAGCAATGGCTTCGGCGAGCTGCCGGTTGGAGTTGCCGGCGACGAGCTTGATGGAGGGTTTCATCCTGACGGCCATTCTCTTTGTGTGTCCGGGCCTGCGCTGGCGACGGCGGTGTCCGGAAGGCCCATGGCAGGCCGGATATGAACGGCGCCGGTCCCGCGCGGCAGGGCGCGGATGCGACGGAACGGACGCTGCTCTTGATGGCGCGGCTATTAGCAGCGCGGCCGCGCGGGAACAACAGGAGTCTTTGCGACGTTCGCGCCGGATGAGCCGTGCGTTTGCAAGACGATGGCAAGGCGATGCGCCCGTTGGCCCTGTGCGGCGCCAGCGCGGCGGTGACGCGATGGCCTTCAGGCCGCGGGAATCCGGGCGTTTGAACTGGCGCGCCCGCGGGAATTGCCGGCCAGGCCGCCCGGGCTGGCGGCGGGGTTGCTATCGCTGTCGCGTTTAGAACACGCTCATCGACTTTTTGAAGCGGCGCCCGGTGGGGGCGGCCGGGGAGCTCGCGGCCAGGGCTTCTGGCCCGCCAACGCCCCGCCTCAGCCGCCAACGCCCGTGAACGTGTCGAAAAGCAGCTTGACGTTCAGCAGCAGGATGACCGCCGTCACCGACCAGGACAGGATGGCCATGGGCCGGCTGATGACGAAATCGCCCATTCTTTTTTTGCTGGAGACGAAATGCACCAGCGGAATCGCGGCGAACAGCAACTGGATGGACAGCACCACCTGGCTGAACACCAGCAGCCGGTTCATGCCGGCGCTGCCGTAAACCGTGATCACCGCCACCACCGGCGCGATGGCGAGGCAGCGGGTGATCAGCCGGCGCGCCCAGGGCGGCAGGCGCAGCCGCAAAAACCCCTCCATCACGATCTGGCCGGCGAGGGTGGCGGTCACCGTCGAATTCACGCCCGAGGCCAGCAGCGCGACAGCGAACAACGTTGAAGCCACGCCAAGACCCAGTAATGGCGACAGCAGCCGGAACGCCTGGTCGATTTCCGCCACGTCCTGGTGGCCGCTGTTATGGAAGGCGGCCGCCGCCACGATCAGGATGGCGGCGTTCACGAACAGCGCCAGCATCAGCGCGATGGTCGAATCGGTGACCGCCCAGCGGATGGCGTCGCGCTTGCCTTCGCGGGTCTTTGCGAAGTTCCGGGTCTGGACGATGGAGGAGTGGAGATAGAGATTGTGCGGCATCACCGTCGCGCCAATGATGCCGATGGCGATGTAAAGCGCCGCGGGATTGGTGATGATCTCTGGCGACGGCGTGATCATGCTGCGCAGGACGGCGTGGACCGGCGGCTGCGCGGCGATGATCTGGATCGTGAAGCAGGTGGCGATGACCAGCAGCAGGGCGATGACGAACGCCTCCAGATAACGGAAGCCCCGGTTCATCAGATAGAGCAGCAGAATGGCGTCAAGCGCGGTGAGCAGGGAGCCGTAGACCAGCGGCACGCCGAACAGCAGTTGCAGCGCGATGGCCGTGCCGATCACCTCCGCAAGGTCGCAGGCGATGATGCCCAGTTCGCAGGTCGCCCACAGAAGGATGTTCAGCGGCTTTGGATAAAAGGCGCGGCAGGCCTGGGCCAGATCACGGCCGGTGACGACGCCCAGCCGCGCCGCCAGCGCCTGCAGCAGGATGGCCATCAGGTTCGACAGCATGATCACCGACAGCAGCGTATAGCCAAACGCCGCCCCGCCCTGCAGGTCCGTCGCCCAGTTGCCAGGGTCCATGTAGCCGACCGAAACCATGTAGCCGGGCCCCATGAAGGCGAGCAGACGCCGGAACCACGCCGCCTCCACCGGTTTGACCGCCACTGTGGCGTGAACCTCGGGGAGGCTGGGCGTCTGGTCGTCGTCCAGCCAGGCGAACCGCGACGCCGGACCGGCAGGTCGGAGGGGGCGGACCTGGGACATGGTTCATCCATTCCTTGCGGCGGTCATGCGTTGCCGTTGCAAATATCGGCGCGCCGCCAGAGAAAAATCTTCGCGCCGCCGGGCGGCGACATGGGGAATATCCAGATATTTTCATCCATATCAGATGCAAATGCTTATGATAAGCAAATTGTATATGCGATATACAATGATATGCTTCGTCAATGTCAGGTATTCATCGCGCGTTGCGGGCCCCTGCGCGCCGTGCGTCGCGCGCCCGCGTGCGGCGGCGTTTGCATTATGCGCTCATGCGCTTAAATCCATGGCATGAACGCACCCTCAGCACCTTCCGGGAATGACAGGTCCGAACCGGCCGCCGCCGCCGCGCCCGACGACGCCCGGACGCCTGCCGCGGAGGGCTACCCTGCTCCACCAGGGCAGGCTGGTCCCGGTCAGGAGGGGGCGGGGGCCGCTGGCTTCGCCGAGGGCGGCTCTGGCATGGAACTGGATTTTGGCTCCGCCGCCGGCGCGTCCGGGAGCGGAGCGAGCGGCGATCTGGCGGCCGGCGCCGAGGTTATCCGCAAATTCTGGCGCACCCTGCCAGGCTCCCCTGGCGTCTACCGGATGATCGACGCCAACGGCGAGGTGCTCTACGTCGGCAAGGCGCGCAACCTGAAGAACCGGGTGGCCAACTACACGCGCGGCGTCGGCCACGGCGGCGCCCGCACGGCGCGGATGATCGCCGCCACCGCCACCATGGAGTTCGTCACCACCCGCACCGAAACCGAGGCGCTGCTGCTGGAGGCCAACCTCATCAAGCAGTTGCGGCCGCGCTACAACGTGCTGCTGCGCGACGACAAATCCTTCCCCTATATCCTGTTGACCCGCGACCACCGCGCCCCGCAGATCGTCAAGCATCGCGGCGCCCGCACCCGACCTGGCGACTATTACGGGCCGTTCGCCAACGCCGGCGCCGTCACCCGCACCCTTGACGCGCTGGAGCGCGCCTTCCTGCTGCGCTCATGTTCGGATAGCTATTTCGAGAACCGCACGCGACCCTGCTTGCTGTTCCAGATCAAGCGCTGCTCCGGCCCCTGCACCAACGAGATTCCGCAGCAGGAGTATGACGCCCTGGTGGAGGAGGCGCGGGCCTTCCTCTCCGGCCGCAGCACCATGGTGCGCGAGCGCATGGCGCGGGACATGCAGGCGGCGTCGGACAATCTGGAGTTCGAGAAGGCGGCGCGTTACCGTGACCGCCTCGCCGCCCTGTCGGCCATCCAGTCGTCCCAGGAGGTCAATCCCCGCTCGGTGGAGGAGGCGGATGTGTTCGGCCTCGCCGAGCAGGCCGGGCAGTTCTGCATCCAGGCGTTCTTTTTTCGTAACGGCCAGAACTGGGGCAACGTCGCCTATTTCCCGCGCGCCGACCGCTCCACCAGCCCCGGCGAAGTGCTGGAAGCTTTCATCGCCCAGTTTTACGACGACCGGCCGTGCCCCCGGCTGGTCCTGACCTCCGTCGAGCCCGATGAGCGCGCCCTGCTGGCCGAGGCGCTCAGCGCCAAAACCGGCCGGGCGGTGGAACTGGTGACGCCCCGTCGCGGTGAGAAGCGCGATCTGGCCGATCACGCCGCCCGCAACGCCCATGAGGCGCTGTCGCGGCGCCTGGCCGAAACCGCCTCGCAGCAGCAGCTGATGGCGGCGCTGGCCGCCGCCTTCGGCCTGCCGCGCCCGCCGCGTCGCATCGAGGTCTATGACAACTCCCACATCATGGGGACCAACGCCGTCGGCGGCATGATCGTCGCCGGCGTCGGCGGTTTCGCCAAAACCCACTACCGCACCTTCAACATGCGCTCGGAAGATCTGAAGCCCGGCGATGACTACGGCATGATGAAGGAGATGCTGCGCCGTCGCTTCGCCCGGCTGATGAAGGAGGAGCCGCGTCAGCAGGTCGCCAACCGGCCCGAAGCGGCGGAGACGCCGCGTCCTGATGATGCGATCCCGCCCGCCGGCGCGCCGGTTGACCCTGACGATGATATGGAGGCGCAGGGAGACGCCGCCATGCCCGCCTGGCCTGATCTGGTGCTCGTCGACGGTGGACGCGGCCAGTACGAAGCCGCGAAGCAGGTGTTTGCCGAACTGGGCGTGGCCGACGTGGCCCTCGTCGCCATCGCCAAGGGCATGGACCGCGAGGCCGGCCGTGAGACGTTTTTCATGGAAGGCCGGCCGCCATTCCGCCTGCCGCCGCGCGATCCGGCGCTCTATTTCGTCCAGCGCCTGCGCGACGAGGCGCACCGCTTCGCCATTGGCGCGCACCGGACGCGGCGCAAGAAGGACCTGGTGCGCAGCCCCCTCGATGAAATTCCAGGCGTCGGGCCGGCCCGCAAGCGCGCTCTGCTGCTGCATTTCGGCACGGCGAAGGCGGTCGCCGCCGCCTCGCTCGACGATCTGGCCCGCACGCCTGGCGTCAACGCCGCGACGGCGCGGACGGTTTACGCTTTTTTTCATGATGGCGCCGGTTGATGGGGTATTGTACGGGCTGCGCCGGGCCTGGCGGCGCGCGGGTGGTTGACCGGGCGAGCGGCGCGCCAGCATATGGTCCTGTCTGGCGCTCCGTCGGGTCCAGATGTGACGCTTCCGTGATTCGGGTCGGAATCCGGCTGCTTCAGGTAAACGGGCGTCGCTGCCAGCGCCGGCGGCGCCGTCGACAGGCCGGACCGGCTTTCTGGTCCATGAAATGTCAGAGTATGAGCCAGATATCCGTGACCAGACGCTCCACCGCCCTGAGCCTGCCGAACATCCTCACCTATGCGCGGTTGCTGGCGGTTCCCGCCGTCGCCGCCTGCCTGTTCTGGCCGCATGAATTCGCCATGCGCTGGCTGGCGCTGGGCATCTACGCCCTGGCGGCGGTGACCGATTACCTCGACGGCTATCTGGCCCGCGCCTGGTCGCAGCAGTCGGCCATCGGCCGCATGCTGGACCCGATCGCCGACAAGGTGCTGGTGTCGGCGACGCTGCTGATGCTGGCCGCCAGCGGCGACATCCGCAGCTGGTCCCTGTGGGCGGCGATCATCATCCTGTCGCGCGAGATTCTGGTGTCAGGCCTGCGGGAGTTCCTGGCCGGCCTGCGCGTCAGCGTGCCGGTCTCCACCGTGGCCAAATGGAAAACCGCCGCGCAACTGCTGGCCCTGGGCTTCCTGATCGTCGGTCCGGCCGGCGATGCGGTGCTGCCCTACTCAAGCCGCATCGGCATCGTGCTGCTGTGGGCGGCGGCGCTGCTTACCCTCTACACCGGTTGGGATTACATGCGCGCCGGCGTGCGGCATCTGATCGAGGCGGACAGGAAAAACGGTTAGGACGCGTTCCGGCCAGTCGGGGCTGCCTGGTCGGTCAGGGGTCGCCCAATACAGGCAAAGCTGGAGCAATTTCCGATCGACGCCGATGTGCAAGGTGCTCCCGATCGCCGTGACCTGGGCGTGGCATGAATCTTTCCTTCGCCTGGCCGCCGCTGCCAAAAGTTAATAACGTCGATGATTTCCTCAGTTAACGACGTCGATGATTTCCTCAATCTCCGGAGTGAGGCCCCTTGCAGGCGATCCGCCGATCCGTCCGCCCGCGGCGCTTCCGGCCGCCCTTGGCATGGAGCCTGCGCCGCCAGCTCTGGCGGCGCGGGCCTCTCTGGCGCGGACATGGTAAGGTTGCAGATGAGACCTCTCCCCTCCATACAGCCGTCGACCTCTTTCCAGGCGGGCAATGTGGCTAACGCTTGTCGCTTCGAAGGTTCCAAAGCCGGGTGTTTCTGCCAGGGCGTTCAGGTGCTCGGGAGCCAGATATCCATCAGGTAAGCCGGCCAAGGCGTCCACCAGATTCTGGGGCATGCCGGATCTAATCCCTCTATATCCAATAAAATTATACCTTTCTCCAAGTAAATCGTTTACTTTATCTATGTAAGATCTCGAAGTTTCGCTAAGTACTCTGTATCCAGAATTATTTATCATAATCTCTACATTAGTTATGGATATGTTATGATCTGATAATGAATTTATATATTCTGCAATTCTTTCTGGGGGAATTGCTTCACCATTGTATGACGGCCATGTTTGATACCCGCCGCCGGGACCTCTTATGTTTTCTGGATTTGCTATACCCTTCGACTGGATTGTGAGATTTGACTGATCTCCCCAGCTCCAGTGGAATATCATGAAATCATTCTGCTCTGACTTCGTGATGGCGTGTATGACAGGTACGTTGGGCATCAGCACGCTCCATGAGGTTTGTCGCCAGACGGTGGGCGGGCGCGATGCCTGGAGCAATGGCGGGGTAAGGTCAGGCGCCCGCTGGTTTTTTGCGGCGGGTCCAGGCGGGTCGCCCGTTTGAATGTCAGCGCCCCGATCGGGGAGGGCGCTCCGGCTGCGCGTCAACGCGCGCGGCTGGACAGGGCTGGACAGGAAAAAACCCGCCGGCGCCGGCGGGTTTCGTGTTTGCGGTGGTTGATGTGAACGGGTCCCGTCAGGCCGCGGCGGCCTTCGGCTGCACCTCGGCGGTGTAGTCATCCATCAGCGCCTTGGTGATGGCGCCTGGCGTGAAGCGCCAGTCGGCGATCTCGGCCACCGGGGTCACCTCGGCGGCGGTGCCGGTGATGAAGCATTCCTCGAAGCTTCCCAGTTCCTCCGGCATGATGATCCGTTCCTGCACCTCGA